>Ga0207693_10000005_pt1 | contig 186314 bp, 190 predicted proteins | sample LARL81metaG_FD_184347 | JGI IMG/M metagenome (GOLD analysis project Ga0207693, IMG submission 184347) | Corn, switchgrass and miscanthus rhizosphere microbial communities from Kellogg Biological Station, Michigan, USA - LAR L8-1 metaG... | ecosystem: Host-associated > Plants > Roots >...
ATCGTGACCGGCTGCAACAAGCCGCCAGCAGCCGACAACTCTACTGATACCGCTGCCAACGACACTCAATCTTCTGCAGACTCCGCCAAGGACAGCAAGCCAGCAGCCAGCGAACACCGCGGGCATGCAAAAAAAGAAGCGAAGCGCGAAACGCTCACAGTTCCATCGGGAACTGGGATCACAATCAGCCTTGGTTCCGCGATTGGATCCAAGCTCAGCCAGCCGGGTCAGACCTTTAACGGCAGCGTCGCTCGTGATGTTATGGCTGGAAGCGCCGTCGCCATTCCGCAGGGCACTAACGTCAGCGGCACGGTGACCGATGCCAAGCCACTCGGAAAGTTCAAGGGCGGAGCCGTACTGCAAGTGCGCCTCGACTCCATCAATCTCCATGGTGCAGATGTTCCCGTGCAGGCAGCCGCCAAGACTTTCACTGAGAAAGGAAAAGGAAAGCGCACTGCGGTGTTGACCGGTGGTGGCGCCGCAGTCGGCGGCATCATTGGTGCCCTCGCCGGCGGTGGCAAAGGTGCCGCCATCGGCGCCGCGGCCGGTGCTGGTGCCGGTGCCGGAGGCTCAGCCCTTACGGGGAATAAAGACATTGTTCTTCCGGCCGAATCAGATGTCAGCTTTGAACTTTCAGCCCCGCTTGAAATTAAGCGGTAGCACGCGAATCATGTGGGGACAGCCGCCTTCGGCTGTCCAGCAAGGCGAAGCCGAGCGGCCTCCGTGCTCGATGCTAGTGTTCCGTCTGATTCGCGAAGCGACCTTCTGAAATAATGGATCTATGTTCGACTTCAGCCGCTTCGAGATCCTGACCTTCGATTGCTACGGAACTTTGATCAAATGGGAAGACGGGATCTTCGCCGCCCTTCGTCCGATACTCGCCGCACATTCCAGGGAGCTGGACGACGCAGCCCTTCTTAAGCTCTACGGAGATTTCGAATTACGAGCTGAACAACCTCCTTTTCAGAAATACCAGGATGTTCTAGCTTCGGTAGTTCGCCAATTCGGCAACGAACTCGGATTCGTCCCAACAGCTGCCGAGGTCCGTTCTCTTCCGCAATCTCTTCCGAGCTGGAAACCCTGGCCTGATACAGTCGCCGCATTGCGGCAGCTGAAAGCGACATTTCGCCTCGCCATCCTCTCCAACGTGGACGACGATCTGTTTGCTGCCACGCTACCGCAGCTGGGCGTCGACTTCGATGAAGTCATCACGGCGCAACAAGCCCAGGCTTACAAGCCCTCGCTGAAGCTATTCGAATTAGCCCTCAGCCGGATCAATGCGCCTGCTCACCGGGTACTTCATATCGGTCAGAGTATTTACCACGACGTGATCCCAGCTCAGTCTCTTGGACTCGCAACCGTCTGGATTAACCGTCCCTCGGCCCGCCCCGACGTCGGCGCCGTAATAGCCGCCGATGCCAAGCCTGACCTCACTTTCACGGGCCTCGCCGAATTAGCCGCAGCAGCAGTTCGTGAGTAAATGCAAGTTTGCTGAACAACGAGCGGTAGGGATGTCAGACGCAAAGCGTCGAAAAGAATGCAACCCACAGCGCAAGCTGTGGGTCCTAGTCGGAACAATGAAAAAGCCCCAAAGGGGCGAAAGACAGCGAAAACATGCGCGTCGCTGGTCTCAAACGGTAAATTGAATCGGCATGCTAAAAATTGACCGGCAGCTTGACGACTTTCTTCTGAATCGCCCACATCACTAGCTCTGCCTTGTTGTGAATTCCCAATTTGCGCATTAAGTTGAACTTGTGAGCGTCCACCGTCTTCACGCTCAGTCCCAGCACGCTCGCCACTGTCCGAACGGTTCTGCCCTCAGCCAGCAGTTTCAGAACCTCACGCTCTCGAGTCGTCAACACGCGTTTGCGAGTTCCGATATCTTCCACGGAAACGTCTCTGATTTCGGGGTTCTCTGGAACGCTGTCCCGATCCGCCGCGTTCCTCACCATATTCACAAGCTCATGGACTGACGTCCCTCGCATAGCGTGCTTGATCGGTGGAATGGGTTCAGCACTCACAAACTTTTCCGCATAACCGTCAATCGGCAGGAAAATCACGCTGCTTTGCGGGGATTCCCGCACGATCATCCGCTCGGCTTCATCGGGCGGACAACCAAACAGTCTCGTATCGGCGATCACGACGTGTGGACGATGCTCCGAGATCTGACGCAGCGCTTCCGCCGCGTTGCCCGCTTCGGCAATGATCTCGACATCCGGTTCGTCGGTCAGCATTCGCCGCAGACCTTGGCGCAGCAACACCAGGTCGTGTACGAGCACGCATCGAATCGTACTATCTTCCTCGATCTGTGCGTGGGGGCACACAGTTCCTCCCTATTAAGGCCAGAGAAACTCGGGAGTGGCGAGGGTGAGCTTTAGTCCCGCGAATCACTATCCACGTATTGTATCGCTACGGGCCGTCGGGGTTGCTGAAGAATACCAACTATTTCTGCCGGTCGGCGACTCTTGTAACGGAGTGTATCACTATGACACGGCGTTCACCGGAGCACTCACGCCTCGTTTCGCCGCCCCATCAGGTACAATCAACAATTTATGTTGCGCTATTTCACCGCCGGAGAATCGCACGGAGAGGCCCTCGTAGCCTTCATTTCCGGCGTTCCCGCCGGTCTCAAAATTGATCAGGCGTTCCTCGACCGCGAACTGTGGCGCCGTCAGCAAGGCTACGGACGCGGCGGACGCATGAAGATCGAGACCGACACAGCGCACATTCTCTCCGGCGTTCGCCACGGAATTACCATCGGTTCTCCAATTTCTCTGGAGATCGCGAATCGCGACTGGAAAAATTGGCAGGAATCTCTGCCCGTCGGCGAAGGTGATTCCGCTAAGCACAAGCGCGTCGCGTCTCCGCGGCCTGGCCATGCCGATCTCGCTGGCGCCCTGAAATACAACTTTCCCGAGGCGCGCTACATTCTCGAACGTGCATCCGCCCGCGAATCCGCCGCCCGTGTCGCCATCGGCGCCATCGCGAAGCTTTTGCTGCACGATCTCGGCATCGAAGTTCTCAGTCACGTCGTGACCACCGGCAGCGTCTCAGTGCCCGAATGCGTCCCCTGGGAAAAAATTCGCGAACTGCACGCCCGTGAGGAAGTGCTGCTGAACTGCGCCGATCCAGCCGCCGAGCAGCGCATGAAGGAAGAAGTCGACAAAGTGCTCAGAACCGGAGACTCTCTCGGCGGCGTCTTTGAAGTCGTAGCCCACCAGGTTCCTCCGGGCCTGGGAACCTACGCCCAATGGGACGAGCGCCTCGACGCAATGCTGGCCGCCGCCGTAATGTCGTTGCAGGCAGTGAAGGCCGTCGAAATCGGGTCCGGCGTAGCCGCCGCTTTTATCCCGGGCTCGCAAGTGCACGACGAAATTGGCTATTCAGGCAAAGAAGGATTTACCGCCTTCTCGCGCGCTCACAACAACGCCGGCGGAATAGAAGGCGGCATTTCAAATGGGGAAGAAATTCGGGTCCGCGGATATCTGAAACCCATTTCGACTCTGCGCCGCCCTTTGCAGTCCGTCGATTTTGCCAGCCGCGAACCAGTGAAGGCAGCGTACGAACGCTCTGACGTGTGTGTAGTCCCCGCAGCCGGCGTCGCAGCCGAAGCTATGGTCGCTCTCACCCTGGCCCGCTGCGCTCTCGATAAATTCGGCGGCGACTCCATGACTGAGACCGTTCGCAACTTTCAAGGCTACTGCCAGCAACTCAAAAACTACTGATGATCTATCCCATCGTGAAGTTCGGCAACCCGGTCCTCGAACGTCCTGCCGAGAAAGTCACCGTCTTCGATAAGGAACTTGAGAAGCTGATCGAAGATATGTTCGAGTCCATGTACGAAGCCCACGGGGTCGGCCTTGCCGCCCCGCAAATCGGCATCGGACGCCGCATCGCCGTAATCGACGTCACCTTCAAAGAGGATCCCAAAGCCAAACTGGTCCTGATCAACCCCGAAATCATTCACACCGAAGGTAAGCACACTCAAAGCGAGGGATGCCTCAGCATTCCCGAGTTCCGCGAAAACGTCACGCGCCCTAACAAGGTCACGGTCCGCGCCCAGGACGTTAACGGTAACGTCTTCGAGAAAACCGGAGAGGAACTCCTCGCCCGAGCCTTCCTTCACGAAACCGATCATCTCAACGGCAAGCTCTACATCAGCCACATCAGCGCCCTGAAGCGCGACCTCATGAAGCGCAAAATCAAAAAGCTGATGAAGGCCGGAGAATGGTAGAGATTGAGGAATTTGGTAATTGTGTAATTGAAAAATCACTTAGACGAAGCGAGCCCCCCGTGCTCGTATTCCATTACACACTTACCAAATTTCCCAATTACTCAATGCCTCTTTCTCTGATCTTCTGCGGCACACCGACCTTCGCCGTTCCCGCCCTCGAACGGCTCGCAGCCGCAGGCCACCGCATCCATCTCGTCGTGACCCAACCCGACCGCCCCAAAGGACGCGGTCTTGAACTGATCGCTTCTCCGGTCAAGCAATCGGCGCAGAGATTGAACCTCGCAATCACCCAACCCGAACGCATCAAAACGAACGAAGAATTCCGCGCCCAACTCGCCGCCCTCAAGCCCGATGCCATCATCGTAGTCGGATACGGTCGCATCATCCCGCAATGGATGCTCGATCTTCCGCCTCTCGGCAACATCAACCTTCATGCTTCGTTGCTCCCGAAATACCGCGGCGCAGCTCCGATGCAGTGGGCGATCGCGAACGGAGAAACCGTCACCGGCAACACCACGATGCGCATCAACGCCGGACTCGACACCGGCGACATCCTCTTGCAGCGTGAACTCGCCATAAAGCCCGATGACACCGGCGAGACGCTTGCGCCGCCGCTAGCCAATATGGGCGCTGATCTCCTAGTCGAAACTCTTGCCGGACTGCAGGCCGGCACAATTCACCCCAGCAAGCAAGATGATGCCCAAGCCACCCTCGCCCCGATCCTGAAAAAAGAAGACGGCCTGATCGACTTCTCGCGCAGCGCGACGGAAATCTACAATCGCCTCCGCGGATTCCAACCCTGGCCCGGTGCTTTTACAAAATTTCGCGGCAAGAATCTGCAAGTCCTTGCCGCCCACCCGGTAATCGAAAAGATTGCTCCAGCCGAATTGAAAGTAGTCGGAGATCGTATCTTCGCAGGCTGCGCCCAAGACACAAGCCTGGAATTTATCGAGATCCAGTTAGAAGGGAAGAAGCGTTCCAGCGCAAAAGATTTCCTCCACGGCTACCGCCCAAAAGAGAGAGAGAAGCTAGGGTTCTAATCGACACATGTGGGGACAGCCGCCTCGGCTATCCAGCAAAGGCGAAGCCGAGCCAAGTGTAGGAACGGACGCATTCGTCCGTCCCGCGACCCTAAGCGCAGCGAAGGGGAGCGTGCATTCAGCCCATTCTCAACTGTCACGCCGAGCAGCAGACGTCCACGCCAGTTCGGAGTCGTCATGGCTGAGCGCAGCCATGAGGAGAGCGCAGCGATCCTCATTGCGAAGTCGAAGCATCCCTACCCTCGGCTCTAACCTGAGTTATTTCGATCACGGTAATCCTTCTGGGTCTCAACCCGCTACGCCCCTCCACCTCCTTTGCGTAGCTCCCTTTTCCGTACAATCACCCCATGCCCGTCTCCCCCGCCCGCGGCGCTGCCTTCGACATTCTCCTCCGCGTGGAGCGCGAATCTTCCTACGCCTCTGAACTCCTTCACTCCGCAGCCTACGAGAACTTATCCATTCCCGATCACGGTCTCGCCACAGAACTCGTCATGGGAGTCCTTCGCTGGCGTTCCCTACTTGACGACAAAATCTCACAAACGTTGTCCCAGCCTTTGAAGAAGCTCGACCTCGAAGTGAGGATCGCCCTCCGCATGGCGCTATATCAATTCGAGTATTTGAACCGCATCCCGCACCGCGCCGCACTCCATGAAAGCGTCGAATTGGTGAAGCGAGCTCGCAAGCGCTCCGCCGCCCCATTCGTAAACGCCGTCCTCCGCAAACTCTCGAAAGATCCCCTGTGTTCCCCTGTGGTGAAAGATTTTTCTTCCGAGTCCTTATCGAATTCCTATGCTCACCCGAGATGGCTAATCGATCGATGGATCAATCATTACGGTCCCCACGCAGCCCACAAGATTTGCCAGCACAATCAGTCCATTCCCGAGACGACTCTCTGCCTCCGCACTCCCAACGCCGAAAACGAGCTCGCCTCCGAGGAAATCTCCCTCGCGCCCGGTAGCCTCCTGGCTCAAGCCCGCCGAGTACTCGCGGGCGACGTCACCAAAACGCAGGCCTTCCACGACGCACACGTAGTAATTCAGGACGAAGCCTCCCAGTTGATCGCCGCTCTAATCGGCCCCGGACACAGCCGCATCCTCGACTGCTGCGCCGCTCCCGGAGGCAAGACTCTGGCCATCGCTGACCAGAATCCCGACGCATCAATCACAGCCGTAGAGATCCATCCCCACCGCGCACGCCTGATGCAAAGCCGCTTCCCCAAGGACACTCGCATCGAAACCGTAGTTGCTGACGCCTGCAATCTTCCCACCACACGGCCCTTCGACCGCATCCTCGCCGACGTCCCCTGCTCCGGCACAGGCACTCTCGCGCGCAATCCGGAAATCAAATGGCGCCTCACTCCCGCGGATCTGACCGAACTTCAGCAGCGCCAAGTCGCGATCCTTCGCTCCGTTCTTCAACATCTCAGACCCGGCGGCCAACTCATCTATTCCACTTGTTCTCTCGAGAAAGAAGAAAACGAAGATGTGATCGATCAAGTACTCTCTCATAGCAACTCCTTCCGTCTGCTCGATTGCCGCACCGAACTCGATCGCCTGAAATCATTAGGAATGCTGACTTGGTCCGAGGTGGACTCTTTCACCCGCGGACCCTATCTGCGCACGATTCCCGGCGTCCATCCCTGCGACGGCTTTTTCGCAGCCATTCTGGAGAGAAACGTGGAATAGTTGTGAACAAATCAGCCTTTTCCGCAACGAGGAGTTCTCGATGCACCGTCGCCAGTTCGTAGCTCGTTCTATTGCCGCAGTCGCAGGAGCCGCGCTCCATCGCTGGAGTGGCGACCTCAGCGCCGCAATCTCCATAGGTCAGTCGCCCGGCTCTCTGCCTGATTCATCGATCAAAGCGGCGCAATTTCCTGAAGGTTTCCTTTGGGGAACTGCCACGGCGTCCTATCAGAATGAAGGCGCATGGAACGTAGATGGCAAAGGCGAATCGATCTGGGACAGGTTCACCCATACTCCCGGCAAAGTGAGAGGAGGAGTAACCGGCGACGTCGCCTGCGATCAATACCACCTCTATCACCAGGACATCGCGCTGGCGAAGCAGTTGAACCTGAAGAGTTATCGGTTTTCGATTTCCTGGCCACGGATTCAACCAGCAGGAACCGGTGCGCCAAACATGAAAGGTCTGGATTTTTACAGCCGCTTCGTCGATGCGCTGCTCGATGCCGGGATCCGCCCTTGGTGCACCATGTATCACTGGGACCTCCCTCAAGCACTCGAGGATCGCGGCGGTTGGCCGAACCGGGATTTGTCCAACTACTTCGCGGACTATGCCGCCCTTCTCGCCAAGCATCTCGGCGATCGGATTACGGTTTGGGCACCCTTCAACATGCCTTGGGCGATTGCCTTCATGGGATATGCCGCCGGCGCCTTTCCCCCTTGCCGTACAAGCTTTAGCGATTTCTTGAAAGCAGCGCACACGCTTGCTCTGGCCCAGGGTCAGGCGCACCGGGCCGCAAAAGCCGCTTCCTCCAAAGCAACTGTCGGCAGTGCCTATGAGATGGCTCCCGCATACCCCAAGACGGACTCCGAAGACGACCGCGCCGCCACCGCGCGTTACCACGCGATGAACAATGTCTTCTTTCTGGAGGCCGCTATGAAGGGCCGCTATCCGAAAGCGTTCGTTGGCGATCCGCCCTATGAAGTCATGGGCTTTAAGCCAGGCGACGAAAAGCTTCTTTATGCTCCGCTCGACTGGGTTGGTTTCCACTACTACACCCGCCGCATCGTGTCAGACGCGAGCAAGGAAAAGTTTCAGAGCGGAGGCAATTTCAGCGGTACCGAGATCGAGAGCAATTCACCCGGCGGCCGCGATCCTTACACACGATTCCGCGCCGCGATGCCTACTGAAGGTCCTCTTACTGAAGCTGGTTTGGAAGTATGGCCGCGCGGAATCTACGACCTCGTGACTCAAATTTCAAAGGAGTACAACCATCCCGTTATCGAGATTACTGAAAGCGGCTGCGGATATCTTGATGACCCCGATGAACATGGCCGCATTCCGGATGATCGCCGCGTTAAGTGGTTTCGCGAAACGCTCGCGGAATTGGCTCTCGCAATCGCCGAAGGAGCCCGGGTCCGCGCGTTCCATGCCTGGACACTGCTCGACAACTTCCAGTGGGCGGAAGGCTACACCGAGCGTTATGGATTGATCTATACGGATTTCCGAAATCAGAAACGTACGATCAAGAACTCTGGCTACTGGTACGGTCGTGTCGCTACCTCGAATCGACTCGACGCGTAAAGCCTACCAGTGACGAGAAAGCAGCATACCTTCACTACCCCGATCCATGTGTGCCCTCCGACCGGAGATTCCCCTGCCCAACCCTTCGCTGCACGAATTTCGTGCAAGCATCTTCCGAGCCATCGTTCCGTGGACAATGCACATGTATGCTGGAGGCTTCCAATGCGAATTGCGATCGCGATGCTTTTGTTTTCAGTGGTGAGTTTACAAGTCACCTTTGCTCAGGCTCCGAACAACAACACCGATGAGCAAAGCCTCAGAAATGCAGAGTCGTCCTTATTGCGGGCGGAAAATGAAAACAACAAGGACTTGTTTGCGAATTTGTTGGCTTCCGATTTTCGCGCCCTGACTCCAGACGGGCGCACGTTCGACAAATCACAGGTGCTACAGGACACTGCTCAACGAGCGACGATGCACTTCCCGTATAGGGTAGAGCAATCAGGAATGCGCATCTTTGTTTTTGGCGATACCGCTATCGCCTCCTACACCAAAGAGTTTGTCGGGACTGAAGGCGAGGTTGCCGGCAAAACCCGAAAGCAAGCCTTTGTTGATGTCTTCACGAAGAATTCATCCGGCTGGAAGTTGCGTTTCACGAAAGCTGAAACAGCCGCAATGCCGGAGTGATATGCCTTCAATTGGGAAACATCAATGGCAAGGTTACATCAGACGTGAACATGCAACGCTGGCTGTGACTGCAGAACGGCACAACGATCAGGCTGTGATGTGCGTGGAGATGTTCGTTCACGTATTTGTGGTAAGCAAGGCCTCGCCCCAAACGAGTGGGGCCCTGCGCCATGGCGGGACACGATGTGTCAAAAACCCCAAGCGGCAGCACGTCGGCCTCACCGAGTAAGTACGTGACCGGCCTCGAGACGAGTTGCTTGGTTACTTGGTCATCAGTCAGCGTAGACGAGTAGAGTGGCCGTGCTTTTAGTCCGTATGGCCAAACATCGTATCCAGTACAGTTCTTCGCGTCGTTGTAACGTAAGAAAGAGGGAGCCGCATCGGCAGAGTGCGGCGTGGGGCCTCCCGGCGCGGGGCCGGTTACCGTCGATGGGAATGCGTTCGCAGTGGGTCTCAGGTCGTCTACGTACGCATAAGATGAGGGATTAGCGACTATGTATGACACAGGAGTGCCGACCTTATCGTGGACTTGGTTTAACATTTCATAGCGCGTAACAAACTGGCCGCCGGCCGAGTGCCCAGCTACCACGATCACCTTTAAGTTGGGAAAAACATCTTTCTGTGCCAACTCGCGCAGGATTTCATCCATAAAATCAAAAGAACTGAGTTGGGTACCCATCGCTGCCCCACCCGAGCGCCAGGTATCCGGCCTCTGAGCTTCACATATCCAATTTGCTTCATCAGCGGCCAGTGTGTCGCGGCAATTCCCACTTTCGTTTCCCGGTGCGCTGCTATTCGACGCGAAACGCGGAACCACAATCATCGTGTCGCTCAAAGCATCAGCGAGGAAGGCGGCGGCAAGACCGGTACGAAAATGATTATCCGCGTCACGCAGGATGCCATGCACAAAAACAATTGCCCGCTTGATGTTTTCATTCTTCTTCTGCAATGAATATGTGCGGTACACCAATACCCGAGACTGTTGCCCAGCGGGTCTTATCCAGTCTGTGCAACTTGGAGTCGCAGTCGTGCAGGGTGTAGGTAGAGCAGTCACCGCGGCAAGCAACACGCCAAAGAACATGCGCAAGAGGCTACCACATCGAAGTCTTCCTTCAGATCGACACGCTACCCCCTAAGAAACTGGCAGTTTACCCGGTGGCGTTACGGAATTCGTGTCCGTACGATCTGCCGAGTGGGGTGGGACTGGGAATTGACTGTGGTCAGAGAGGACCATCATGGCAGGAAGATCACTGCTGAGTTGTCTTCTGGCTGCGACCGTCATCGCCGCCCTTCCTGCACTGGCGCAAGATTCAGAATCCCGCCGCGTTGATACCGGTACCGCCGTCGCCATGGAGAATTCACCCACGGCACAAAGCCTCGACTATTGCGATCCGAAAAGAAGCGCGCTTTGGTGCTCAGTGGCGGCGGTCTCAAAGGAGCCTTCCAGGCCGGCGCGATCTACCACATTATCGTTCATCGCCACTGCGATTTCCGGGAGATTGCCGGCGTGTCCGTCGGTTCCCTGAATGCCGTGATTCTCGCCCAGGCAAAGCGAGACGACAAACCGGAGGCGTCGCTCACCAATATGACGGAAAGGGCCGAAAAGCTGGTCGAGGTCTGGCACTCCATCCGGAGTTCCAAACAGATCCTGAAACCGCGCTGGCCAGGATGGATGTGGGCTCTCGCGGTGCGCTATGGTCTTTTCGGAGCCGAAAGCATCAACACTTTCGACCCTCTCATGCATTTGATCCAGACCAATGTGGACATGGACGCGCTGGACCGTGGACGCCCGGTCAGAGTCGGCTCAGTCTCTCTTTGGGATGGTACTTACCAGGAGGTGGGACCCAGCGCCACTTTTCCCAACAACGATCGCAAGTACTTCCTTCAGTACGTTTATGCCAGCGCACTGATCCCCATCGTTGGGAAAATGCCACGTATCCAGCAATCTGCGCAAGACACTGACGCCAAACAGTGGATCCAATACGGTGACGGAGGCATTCTGAATAACACTCCGATTTTCAACTATTTCCGCAAATGCGAACCGCAGGACAGCCCGCGACAGGGGGACGATGAGCCAACCTGCCGTTCCTGGTTACGCCCGGGCACGCCACCTCCGCAAAATGTGCAGCAACTGTTTGTGATTGTGACTTCGCCGTTCACGAAGAATGTGGATCGTTACCCGGTACAACAGAAGTTGCTTGCGAGCGGATCCAGGCAGGTTACCGATGGGAGGAAGATCCTGTTGCGTACGGTCGACATGATCCTGGAGACCGACTTTCGGGAAGATTTGATGCTAATGCAGGAATCGAACGCCTTATTGACGTGGCGGAAACAGACCTACGACGCGCTGGCAACAACCCTGACACCTGCTCAGCGAGAAGCCTTTGATCGGAAATTTGCCGAGATCAATCAGACCTTCCCACTGCATTCGTACAACGAGCCACCTGATGGTGGCCCGTCATTGCCGTACGATGCGATGGTAGTGGCGCCAGAAAAAGTTTTCGCGGGGAGCTTCGAGGTCGATCCTGAAAACATCGCACTACAGCTTCATTATGGCTGCCTGGACGCAGATCTCAGTATGCAGGAGGTCTTCCATATGACCTCCATGAAAGAGAAGTGCGAGGAAAGATTTCCCATGCCGACTCCAAAACCGGCACATTCTGACAAGAATTAACACCGCTCTCAGGAGGTATGCCTCTGCTGGGAGACCCATTCACCGCACTTCAAAACTCACGGCTGTCCCCGTCACCACCTTCTGCCCGGCCGCCGGAAACTGCGCCACTATGATGCTCGCCGGCGAAGGTTGCGCCGGAGCCGGCAGCGGTGCCGCAAGTTGCCCAGTTGCGCTCTGATCTGGAGGCGCCTCCGGAACAGGCGCAGCCGAAACATTCCCCAGCCTGAATCCCGCATCCTGCAGCGTTCGGCTCACACTTCCCAAAGGCTGTCCTAAAAAGCTCGGCATCACGAATGCCTGCGCGTCTGCTCCTCCGCTCACCAGCAAATTGATTTTTGGCGCCACAAGCTGGGCCGCGTTGGCCGTCGGATTCTGTGCCAGCACCTGGTCTGCCGGAATCCCGGGGGTCGCCACCATTGCCATCGATGCCATGTCCAGCCCGCGCCGTCGAATGTTCAATTCCGCCGCATGCTCGCTTTGCCCGGTCACGTCCGGGATCGCCACCCGCGTCGGGCCCAGGCTCTGAGCCACTCGTAGCTGCCACCCGCGCCTCACCTTTGTTCCGGGCAGGGGAAGCTGCGACATGATCCTTCCCTCTGGAATCTGTGGACTGTAATACTGCCGCTCGATAGACATCTGTAAGCCCAGCCCGGAGATAGACCGCTCAGCTTCCGCGGGGGTCATTCCCACCAGGGGCGGAACCGCGACCTCCTGCCCGTGGATCGCGAACCGCATAGCCGTCAGCCCCGACAGAATGGCCACCAACACCAGGACCAGCGCCAACATCGCAAATCGAAGAATGGATTTCATTTGCTCTGCATCAAATGAATAGGCCCTTTCCACCCGTATAAATGGTGGGCTGGCGGCACCCGTCGTGCCGCGCTAGGAACCGCAGGGCAGGGCTGTTCCCCCGGTTCGGAATGCAGCAGGACCGTTTCCGCTGGCATTCCAGATTTTGCAAGCTTCGCGCCTGTCTGCGTTCTTCCGTAGAGTTGCGCGATGACTCTTTTTTGGGAGTATCATAAACCTATGCGGCCCTCGAACTCAGCTTTGGTCGCGTTCAGCGCCTTTGTCCTGACCCTGTTCTTAGTTCTCCCTGCGGTCAGCCAAGTCAATGGACCGCCCGCGTCGGTCACCTCCCCTGGTTTCGGAGGCAATCCCGTGAATGGTCCGCGCACCAGTGTCACTTCCGTCGGACCCCAGGGTTACAATCCGCCGCACCACCATCCCTTCAAAGGGACCGCGACCGTCAACAATGGCGGCGGTCATCACCACGATCACGAGAACAACAATAACAACGAGGCTGTCGGCCCCGTATGGTATGCGGTTCCTGTGCCCTACGCCGCAGACAATCCGCCTGTCGAAGATCAACCGGCAGAAGCCGAAGAACCCTCAGACGAACAGGGCGGACCAACTGTTTTCGATCGTCGTGGATCGGGTCCGCAGTCGTATGTGCCCCCAGTTAAGTCCCCCGCGCCGGCTCACCCGACTCAGCAAGCCTCCGACCCCGAAGAAGCGCCTCCGGTTGATCCCGATCCGCCGCTGGCTCCGACCCTTTTCATCTTCAAAGACGGACGCACCCTTGAGGTTGCGAACTACGCGATTCTCGGTCAGACCATATACGACCTGACGCCAGGACACCGTCGCAAGATTGCCTTAATCGATCTCGACCTGGAAGCCACCCGCAAGCAAAACGACGAGCGCGGAGTCACCTTCCAGCTACCCCAAGGGACGCACGTAAACTAAGGGCGGGACGTAAACTAAGGCGCGGACGCAAACTGAGGGCGAGCATATTCGTTCAATGCTCTGACCGAACTCAACCCGCAGTCCCAAAAGCCGCGAAGCGGCGAAAGAATGCAGCCCATGGCGCAAGCCATGGGTTTTCGCATTTAGCGAAGACCGAGCCCCGTAGGGGCGAAAGAAGAAATCCTCCGGCGAACCCCGAAACTCGAAATGAGCCGAAATGTGAAGCCCGGGACGGAGGCTATAGGTAAGCCCCGAAAGCAAATCGGCGAGTCCCGGAGGGACGTTTGATAGTAGCCCTGGCGGGTCTGCGCCAGGAATAGACCGTGCCGTAGGCACGGCTGATCCACCTCCGCCACCACACAAACTACCCAACTCACGCGGCCGCCGCCATCACCACTTCTTTCCGCTGTCCGCGCCCCCGCTCCCGCAACCGGATCATCGGCTGTTCCAACAGATAATACGATGCTGCCGCCACCCCTACCGCCAAGATCGGGAAATACCAAGGTCTCGGATGCTCTCCAAACGTAAACAACTGCTGCCATAAATAAAGGCTGTAACTCATCTTTCCTAACCAAACCACCGGCCCGAAATTCAGAATGCGATACGGCGTCTGCACTACATGCAAGAGCAATCCTGCAATCGAAAAATGCATCACCGGCCAAAATACCAGCAACAACACTGCAGTCACGTGAAACTTCAAAACGCCCATGTAAGCCGGAACCAGCACAACCGGCACCAACATCAACGCCGCGCACCACGCTCGGACCGTCGGTACTCGCTTCCAAAAAAGCGCCAGCAAGCACCCAATCGCCAGAATATCGGCTACTGCGGGAAACGCTTCATCTCCACGCCCGTGCAGCCGTAACAAGTGACCCAAAATGCGAAACAGCGGCGCCACCGCAATCGCTCCGATAGCAATCCTCACACGATGCCGGTACCATCTCTTCAGCACTCCCGGCCACAGAAAATAAAACTGCTCCTGAACGCTCAGCGACCACAGATGTCCCAGGAACCACGGATGTGCGAAGTCGTAGTTCACCAGGTACAGCGCCGCCGCTGCCATGTGATACCACCGCAACTCCTGCCAGAACATCACGAACACCACGACAATGAACACAATCGCAGCCGGCAGTATGTGGTAAGCACGCCGCACATAAAATCTTCGCAGCTCGATCGTTGAGGTCTTGTCCAGCTCTTTCATCAACAGCATCGTGTCAGATATCCGGAGAGCACAAAAAAGATTCTTCGCCCAAGGCTCGCGTACGCTCCCGCGATCGGAGAATGAAATCGCACCTCGGCCCCATGCCCCCACATCACGAGCGAAATTGCAATCGCCCGGACACCATCCAGTGACGGAATCCGTTTCATCGAGCGCAGCCTACCAGTGCGCTAACGCTTTCTCAGTGACGCGCCCCGAACTCGACAGATTTATTTAAGATAATTTCCCATCTCGGTACACAGTCGAAGATCACCTCAGGTCGAACGAACATGCAAGGGGATCTGGTTTTCTCAGCGAACTCCGCGGATGTTCTCAGCGCCCTCTGCGTTCTAGGATTTTGTTTCGCAAAGTCAGGCAAGATCCATTGAGCGGCAGCTCCTGATTCGCACCCGCCTGATCACCTCTGAAACCACCGATTCCGTGGTATAATCGAAGCAGTTCCCGGGGCACATAACTTCCTGTAAATGCAATAACTTGCACAAGTTTTCGACGGATGCAAAGCTGTTAGCCAGAAGCTAGCAGCGAGAAACCAGAAGCTGATTATGCCTGACGACCAGAATCCAGAACTTCCCCTCACTCCTCCGCCCGGTGGCGATAGCCAAGGCCCCGGTGCCCTGAACATTCAACCCGTCAACATCGAAGAAGAGATGCGCCGCTCGTATCTCGACTACTCGATGTCGGTCATCATCGGCCGCGCTCTCCCCGACGTCCGCGACGGACTAAAGCCAGTCCACCGCAGAATTCTTTATACGATGCAACAAATGGGGTTGTACCCCAATCGCGCCACTCGTAAATGCGCGCGTATCGTCGGCGAAGTGATGGGCAAGTACCATCCGCACGGAAACCTTGCGGTTTACGACGCGCTTGTGCGGCTGGCGCAGGAGTGGTCGCTGCGGTATCCGCTGATTTTTGGTCAGGGGAATTTTGGATCGGTTGACGGAGATCCTCCCGCGGCCGACCGATACACCGAAGCAAAGCTGGCACAGGTTTCTACGCCGCTGCTCGAAGATCTCGATAAGGAAACTGTCGACTTTCACCCCAACTACGACGGAAGCGAAGTTGAGCCTGACGTTCTTCCCGCGCGAATTCCGAACCTGCTGATCAATGGCTCCGACGGAATCGCGGTCGGCATGGCGACGAAGATTCCGCCGCACAATCTCACCGAGATCGTCGACGCCACTATCACGCTGGTCAACAACCCGAACTCACAACTCGCAGAAATTCTGAAATTTGTTCAGGGACCTGATTTCCCAACCGCTGGCATCATCCACGGCCGTTCAGGAATTTTCGAGGCTTACCGCACCGGCCGCGGCCGTTTCATGATGCGCGCCAGCGCCAAGATCGAAAACCTGACCAAAGACCGCCAGGCGATCATCGTCACGGAGATTCCGTATCAAGTAAACAAAGCGAACCTGATCAAGCGCATCGCCGCCCTGGTCAACGACAAAGAGATCGAAGACATCTCCGACGTTCGCGACGAGAGCGACCGCGACGGCATGCGCATCGTCGTCGAACTCAAGCGTGGAGTCGAGCCCCAGATCGTCCTGAACCAACTCTTCAAGCACACCGAGATGCAGCAAGGCTTCTCGATGATCCTGCTCGCGGTGGTCAACGGACAGCCGCGTGAAATGGGCCTGATCCAGGCCATCAAGTACTTCATCGAGCACCGCGTCGACGTAGTCCGCCGCCGCACCGCGTACTTGCTCTCCAAAGCCAAAGACCGCGAGCACATCCTCGAGGGATACCTCAAAGCGCTCGATCATCTCGACAACGTCATCACCATCATTCGTGGCAGCGCCAACCGCGCCGATGCCCGCGAAAACCTGGTCCAGTATTTCGGTGGCAAAAAGATCGACATCAACACTACCGGCCGCGCGCCGAAAGTCGATCCCGAGAAGCCCTTCACCTCGAAGCAGGCCGATGCCATCCTCGAACTGCAACTGCATCGCCTGACCAAGCTCTCGATCGACGAAATCTCGAATGAGTTGAAAGAAGTCCGCGACAACATCGCTGAATACGAATCAATTCTCGGCTCCGAAAAGAAGCTGCGCGGTGTAATCATCAAAGAGCTCGAAGAAGTAAAGAAGGCCTTCGGCGACGCCCGCCGCACGCGCATCGAAGACGAAGCCGCGGAAATCGTTCTCGAAGACCTGATCGCCGACGAGCAGGTCGCCGTGACAGTCAGCCACTCCGGCTACATGAAGCGGACGCCGATCTCGACGTACCGCATGCAGCGCCGCGGAGGCACCGGCCGCACCGGCATGAAGACGCGCGACGAGGATTTCGTCGAGCACCTCTTCATCGCCTCTACGCACGCCTACATCCTGATCTTCACCAACACAGGCCGCGTCTACTGGCTCAAGGTCTACGAAATCCCCGACCTCAGCGCCGCCGGAAAAGGCAAGCACATCGGCAACCTGGTCGGCCTGCAACCCGGCGAGACGGTGAAGACGATGCTAGCCGTCCGCAACCTTGAAGAAGAAAACAAGTACATCTTCTTCGCCACGCGCAACGGCCTCGTCAAGAAGTCCGAAGTCCGCGAATTCATGCACGTGCGCTCGAACGGCATCATGGCGATCGGCATAGAGCAGGGCGACGAACTGGTAGCCTGCCGCGTCACCGACGGCAACCAAATCATCTTCCTCGCCAGCCACGAAGGCATGGCGGTCCGCTTCGACGAAAGCCACGTGCGACCCATGGGCCGCGCCGCGTACGGTGTCTGGGGCATTGACCTCGAGAAGGGTGACTATGTCATCGGCATGGCAACTACCATTAAGCCCGGAGCTCCGGCACCACCCAAAGAAAAGGTCGAAGGCGAACCCGAGGTGATCGACGTAGCCGTAAAAGGCGACCTGATCCTAAGCGTCACCGAAAACGGCTTCGGCAAGCGCACTCCGGCAGACGAGTACCGCCTGACCAACCGCGGAGGCAAAGGCGTAATCAATTTGAAGACGACCGAGCGTGTCGGCAAAGTTGTCGGCATCGCCCAGGTCGACGAAAAGTCCGAAGTCATGCTGATCAGCCACTACGGCAAAATCATCCGCATGGACTCGACGACGATTCGCGAATCAGGCCGCAACGCCCAAGGCGTCCGTCTGCTGAACATGGAGCCCGGCGACAAAGTAGCGGCAGCCGTAGTCATCGCACCAGAAGAAGAACCAAACGGCAACGGCACCACGCTAATTCAGTAAGACAGTAAGCCTACGGGGTGCCCCATCCTTCCCGCGTTCTTTGCGGGAGGGTGGGGCTTTTAAGTGCCATTCCCAATTCGGTAGTCAGAAATCAATAAAGTACTCAGCATCACACCGGACTCCCGTGAACCGCCCTACGCTAGATTCATGCCTTGGAGCTTGAAGCGATATCAGCAGGCGCGCTGCCTGCATTTCATCACGTTCAGTTGTTATCACCGAGCGCCGCTTCTTGGCACGCACCATGGCGCGCGACTTGTTCGAACACACTCTGGAACGAACTCGGCTTTGGTACGGCTTCTACATCTGCGGTTATGTAGTGATGCCCGAGCATGTACACCTATTAGTGAGCGAACCGGAACGCGGCCGTCTCTGCACGGCCATTCAAATGCTGAAGCAGAACGTTGCACGCGTTCTGCCGCGCCCTGTCGCAGGCCGACCATTCTGGCAAACGCGTTATTACGACTTCAACGTCTGGACCGAGAAGAAACGGATTGAGAAGCTGCGCTATATGCATCGCAATCCTGTGAAGCGGGGACTGGTCGGGAAGCCCGCGGATTGGTCATGGAGCAGCTTTCGTCATTATGTTTCCGGATATGTGGGGGCGGTGGAGGTTGAATCGCAGTGGACGGAGAGGAAGAGAGAGAAAATGGGTGTAGTCTTTCAGCCGTTCGCTTATGGTCAGAGTCCCCACCCTGTCTCTGCAAAAAGCGCAGAGACAAGGATGGGGCACCCCCAGCGATTGCGAAGATAAGGGGCCGGACCGAGCCGTCCCTAAATAGACTGACTCCCCAATACTCCTTGGTTCCTACCTCCCCGCCATGTAGAATGCGTCGGCTAAATTCGCAAGCGGCAAACTGCCCAAAGGAGGGCATTAATGCGGCGTTCAATGTTGACGGTAGTAATCGTTGTAGGGATGATTGCGGCGTGGTCCATCGGACGGCTTCAGGGACAAGCGCAAGGTGACAAAGTCATCTTCGCTTCTTCCAGCCATGCAACGTACACAGCAATGCAGCCGGGAAACCCGAGTGTTACCGCCGCGGCGGTTTGGGGCGACGCCAACGCGGGCGCGCACGGAACATTCAGCAAGTTTGTCGCTGGATACGATGCAGGGATGCACACCCACACCAATGATGTCTGGATCATCGGCATCAAGGGTGCGTATTTGTACAAAGATGACGCGGGCGAGAAGCGTATCGGCCCAGGTGACTTCCTGCGCGTGCCCGGAGGCCACAAACACTGGAGCGGCGGAGACAAGAAGGAAGGCGCCGTCTTCTACGAAGAGTCGTCAGGCAAGTTCGATTTGATTCCTGCTAAGTAGTCCGGACCTCGTGAAGGGGCGGACGCCTCGTCCGCCCCTACATAAGCGCTTACTTCGTTGACGTTGCTCTCTGGTTCTTCACCTCAAGCTCGTTCACCACTTGCTTCACGTTCGGTACTTGCTGGGCAAGCTTCTCCACATTCGTTCGTTGCCCCTGCGACGGAACTGTGCCTTTCAGAGTGACGACACCGTTGTTCACGTCGTGGCGAACTCCCCGGTCCATCCTGTGTTCCACCAACATAGCTTCCAGGTTCTTGTCGATTCCGGAATCCAGTTCGGAGTCGACTTTCTTAGCCGTGCCTTCGTCGCCCTTCGGACGCACTCCGATCTCGTCGGCTACGACAGCCGAACCGGCTTGTGATTTCGCGATTGATTCGGCCCGCGCCTTGTCGTCATCGGTTGCAACGTTTCCGGTCAAGGTCACGACGTTTTTGTCGCGGTCCTGGCTGACATGCACGTCCGACAATCCTGCGCCATCCAGGGCGTGGCGAACGTTGTCCGTCACATCGGGTGCTTTTGTATTGGTGCAGGCAAGTGTGATGCCCAGTGCAATCGTAATGAAGATGCCGTTCAGTGATTTCATAGATTGTTTCCCCTTTTCCAGCCGAGGCTTTCTTGGATGCCCCTAACCGGCTGATCCGAGCGCACCTTCCATGTTGCGCGATTGGTCGCCATTCAAGTATCAAATGGAATCTGTAGGACCTCGCATCTGGTCAACTAAGTGAGAGGGGGGTGTTACCCCTAGGGGCTACCCTGAGGAATCGCAGCCGAGCGGCGGTAAAGTTAGGGTCTAGGGCATTTATCGCAGGGCAAGAGCTTTACCGGCGCTTCGCACCGCGGGCGGACGAAGGCGTCCGCCCCTACACAGGCCTACGTTGCATTCGCCCGTCCCCGCGTATTATCGTTCCCGATTGCCCGAAATCCGCTCTCGGGACGATGCCACTTTGGGGTGCCCATGACAAATTCCGCAATCCTGCTCGCCTTGATCCCCGTTTCCATGCTCGTCTTCACGGCCGCCGACGATCTTCCCGTGCCTCCGGTCGCCAAGAAGATCCCGCACACCACCGAAATCAATGGCCGCAAGCTCGTCGACAACTATTTCTGGTTGCGCGAAAAGACCAACCCTGAAGTCCGCGCCTACCTGGAAGCCGAGAACGCCTACACCGACCTGGTGATGAAGCCGACGGAAGCGTTCCAGAAGAAGCTCTACGACGAGATGCTGAGCCGCGTGAAGGAGACCGATGTCGAGGTTCCGTACAAAGAGGGAGACTACTTCTATTACATCCGCTTCGAGGCGGGCAAGCAGTATCCGATTCGCTGCCGCAAAAAGATCAGCGCCGACGCCAATGAAGAAATTCTGCTCGACGTGAACGAGCTGGCCAAGGGTAAGACCTTCATGACTGTGCAGGCGTTTGCTGTCAGCGAAGATGGCAACCTGCTCGCCTACAGCTACGACGACACCGGATTCCGTCAGTTCAATTTAGCCGTGAAAGATCTCCGCAGCGGCCAGACCCTCACCGATCATGCCGAGCGCGTTGGATCAGTGGTATGGGCCAATGACAATCACACGATTTTCTATGCGCAGGAAGACGCTGTGTCGAAGCGGCAGTACCGGCTGTATCGCCACACTGTCGGATCCTCCGATCCTGACGCGCTTGTCTACGAAGAGCCCGACGAGAAATTCATTATTCGCGCGGTCAAATCGCGAAGTGATGCCTTTATCTTCATGGAACTTCGCAGCCACACGACGAGTGAAGTTCGCTATATTCCGGCGAAGGAACCCACCGCCGACTGGAAGACGATTGAGCCGCGTAAGCAGGGGCTCGAATACTACGCCGACCACAACGCCGATTCGTTTTACATCCGCGCCAACGACGCCGGACGCAATTTCCGTCTGGTCACGGCTCCAGTGACCGATCCCGGTGCGAAGAACTGGCACGAAGTCATGGCGCACAACGCCGCCATCATGCTCGATGAGATCGACATGTTTAAGAATTTTCTGGTCCTCTACGAGCGTGAGAGCGGGCTGCCACAGATCCGCGTAGTCGACCTGCGCAACGGACACTCACGTCGTCTCTCTTTTCCAGAGCCGGCGTACGATGTGTCGCCCTACATCAATCGCGTTTACGACACGACCGAGTTCCGCTACGGCTATCAATCGCCGATCACGCCGCAATCCGTGTTCTCGTATGACATGGAAACCGGCGCGGCGCAGCTCCTCAAGCAGAAAGAAGTTCCCGGCGGATATGATCCCAAGAAGTATGAGGTCGAGCAGATCTACAGCGTCGCGTCCGACGGCGCCAAGATCCCGGTGTCTGTGCTGCATCTGAAGGGCGCGAAGCTCGACGGCAAGGGCCCGCTCTACCTCTACGGATACGGTTCTTACGGCATCTCGCTCGACGCGTGGTTCAACTCAAACATTTTTAGTTTGGTCGATCGCGGGGTTGTCTACGCCGTGGCCCACATCCGCGGCGGAGGCGAGATGGGGAAGGCCTGGCACGACTCCGGCAAAATGATGAACAAGAAAAACACCTTTACGGATTTCGTCGCCGTGGCCGAAGACCTGACGAAGCGCGGCTACGGATCGAAAGACAAGTTGGTGATCGAAGGAGGAAGTGCCGGGGGCCTGCTCATGGGCGCTGTTCTGAATCTGCGGCCTGATCTATTTCACGCAGCCGTCGTCAAGGTTCCCTTCGTCGACGTCATCAACACCATGTTGGATGAAAGCCTTCCGCTCACCGTTGGCGAATTCGAAGAGTGGGGCAATCCCAAAGAGAAGCCCGCATTCGACTACATGATCAGTTACTCGCCCTACGACAACGTCGAGGCCAAGGCATATCCCAACATGCTGGTGAAGACGTCGCTCAACGACAGCCAGGTGATGTATTGGGAACCCGCAAAATACGTGGCCAAAATGCGCGCCACCCGCACCGATCACAACACACTGATCTTCAAAACAAACCTGGACCCGGCAGGCCACGGGGGCGCCTCAGGAAGATACGATCGGCTCCATGAAGCATCCTTCGATTACGCCTACATCCTGGCTCAAGTGGGAATCACTAATTAAGGGGAAACAATCTACAAGATGGGTGCCCCACTTCTGGCCGAAGTTGCCAGAAGTGGGGATTTTGATTTGATCTCACAGCAGCCCGGCCCTCATCCTCCGCAGAAAATCCTCCCCCTCCGCCTTCGCCTTCGCCAGCGTCTTCGGGTCGCCGCGGTACTCCAGCGCCGCTTCCTGCAAGAACAATTCCACGGCATCCTTGGGCTTGAATCCCTGCGAGATCAGTTTTCGGATGCGCGCCGTAAAGCTCTCCTCATCTTCAATCTGTCCTAACCTCGCCAGATGATCCGCGCATTTGTGCTCTTTGAACTTGGCAGAAGCTAGCCGGTCATACGCGGTGCGCGCATCGGCATCCGAAAGCAATGTGGGCAAAGGATAGTTCCACTCGCACTGAGAGCAGGTCCATCCTTGAAAGGAATGGTTCGACGTCCAGATAATTCCCCGGGCAGTCTTTTCCTGCAGCGACCGATGATCGGTACTGTTGTGATCCACCACTCAAGCCACTCCCGCACCAAGCAACTTCCGTGGCCCGAAACTCTTCCCATCGTACGCCGTTCAGCGCATTCGGCAACGTGCCTAACACGATTCACCCAAAACCGTCGCAAGCTGATATGCCTTCAAAAGCCTGTCATCCTGAGCAAAGCGAAGGATCCCTTCTCGCTGGCGATACCACTAGCCCAGCAAGGCATTACAATCGATTATCTGGATTGATGGGACAGACGCAGATTTTCGGGAAAAGACTTGGGAGCCGAGGGGGAGAAAAAAGGCATCACTTGGCAAAGTAATAATCGAACGACTTCACCGCTGTGAACTCATCATCCCGAATATCAAACACGGTGTACAGCTTTGTCACATGCAAAACGTCATGCACTTTTTGCGTCAGGTTCAGGAGCTTCAATTCGCCGCCTGCGTTGCGCACGGTCGTGAAGCATCCCACTAACTCACCCACGCCCGAGCTGTCGATGTAATCCACATCTGCCAGGTTCAGAATGATCTTTTTCTTACCCTCTGCTACCAGGTTGCGCACCGCATCGCGCAGAGAATGAATCTCATCTCCAAGCACAATGCGCCCTCGAACATCCAGAATAGTGACGTGAGCGACTTCCCGTGAATCGATTAGTAGCGCCATGAATACGAGCACCTCGCCCGATGGCCGGAATACTAGTGCCTCAATCCTCCCAAGTCAATGCCGCGTCAGGCAACCTCGAGCCACGGAGTAGAATCGATCACAGCAGGTCGCAAAGGAGGTCAGTTCCATGACTTCGCTCCGCTGGGCCTTGCTTTTTGTAGTGTTCCTCGCCTCATCACTCCTCTCCTCGCAGTGCGCTAAGGATGATCGCACCAACAAGAATGGCGGAATCGTCGTCACTGACTTCACCATCACCGGCACGCAGACGATCAGTGCCACGGACCTTGCCGGCATCACCGGCGCCATGATCGGCGGCTGTTATGACGACGACTCGGACGAGATGGAAGAGCGGGTCCGGGCGCTGTTTCAGGATCGCGGATACTTCCAAGTCGAAGTGAAGAGCCTGCGCGTCAAGCCGCGCGATCCGTTAGGTGTTCCCAAGCCAGTGACGCTTGAAGGCGAGTTGTCAGAAGGTTCCCGGTACAAGCTTGGGCAAGTCAGCTTTGTGCAGAATCGTGCCTTCACGGCCGAAGAGCTCCGCGAGCAATTCCCGATCAAGAAAGGCGCCCTGATGGAAAGGGAGAAGATCGCTATGGGACTGGACAGCGTGCGCAAACTTTATGCCACGCGTGGCTATCTCGACTACGTTTCCATCCCAGAAACAACTTTCAGTTCCAATGCAGTCGTGGATTTTAGGCTGACTTTTGAAGAAGGCCCTCAATACCACATGGGCAAACTCGAAATCGTAGCTGAGAAGGAACTCGCCGCAAGGCTACACGCCGCATGGAAACTGGCTGAAGGCGACGTCTATGACAACACCTACCTCGACGACTTCCTCGCCGCCGCTCACACTCTTTTGCCTGCGAATTTCAGCCGGGCGAATGTCCAGATCATCCAGAACTGCCCCGAAGCCCTGATCCATTTGCGCCTGATCATCGATCCCACGCAAGACACATCCAAATCCGTACCGAAAAGTGTTCCCTGCGAGGAACACGACAAGGAGTCGAAGTAGATCTGTTTCGGGACAGCCGGTTGCTCCCGGGCCTGAGCGATGTTTCGAGGTCAATTCGGCAAGCGCAGCAGATCGATTCGTCCGCGGTTATATAGCAATCTGTAGACAGCCCAGCTGAGCCACGAAAACAAGAATGAAGCGGCGCATCCGCCCGCAGCCAGCGCAATGTCCGGTGCGCCAGCCCATCCCGCCGAGCCGAAGAAGACGCCGACGCTCACTAGATATGCAATCACCAGCAACAGCACGCTCACAATCGCAACCAAAGAATGCCAGGTCAGCCGCCGCGTGTCGTTCGTGCCATTGGCGTGTTGCCCCATGATGAAGATGCCCTGCGCCGATATGAGCACGGCCAGCAGCGCAAGCGCGAAGCGCACTCCGAAAAACCATGGGAGCTCAATCACGATCGCCAGTCCCACCGCATACACGATGAAGATCGGACTCCAGACGGCATACCGCACCAGATTGACCTTCAACAGCACGCGCGTGACATCCGAATACGATATTGGCAATCCTGCGTAAGCCGGCCAGAGCGTGCCCGAAGAGACAACCAGTTGCATGCCATCCCAACGCCCGCCGAAGACAGGCACCGCGCACAGAGTGGCAACAGACCCCGCGACAAAGCACACCCAGGTCGGCAGCAGCACCGTAAGAAACATGCTCAAGACGCCGCCCAGGGCGACCTTCGAGCCGAGCCGCCATGCCGCACTCCACTGTCCCAACTGCCCGCCGCAGAGAAATGCGGCAACACGCTTTTCGCGTGCGTTCAGCCACCGACCGGTAATTCGCTCAATCCAGCCGAAGGCCTCCCAATTCAATGACGGCAATTGGACCGCGGCCGGCGGAGCTGCCGCCCGCACAACTGCCGCTTCGTCCGCATGATCCTGTCCTTCCAGCGTTGTGAGTCTTTCCTTACTCGCGCCGGCGCGCTCCTCCTCCGTGTTGCTCACGCGAGCCGTGAACAGCGGATACGCCAACTCAAACCTCGGATAGGCTTTGCGCACGCGCTGATAAGCCAACGGCAGCAACGCCACCAGCAGTACGACCGCTACAACCCTGGGCAGCGTCGACGTGTCATGCGCCAGCACGCCTCGCTCGAAAACTGTTGGCACCCAAGCGGTTGGCAATGGCCCAATGATGGTCTTCAGATGCTCGATCCATTCGGCCGGGAAGAAGATCGCCGCGAAGCCCAGAGCATAGATCGACACTCCGATTCGCAAATTCATGAACCGCGGCGGCAACAGGTGCAATATCACGCAGAGTGTGACCACCACCAGCCACTGCAGAGTGGCCGCAGCCATCGCAGCCCACAGGTTCGACTGATAAGGAGCCCCCTGCCGAATGGCAACGAGTACGAACGCCGATGCTGCGGCAAACCATACAAAGAGCGATGCTCGCAGAAATCTCGGCCACTCATAGTCAAAGAAATCGGTATCCGTGACCGGGACATGCATGAAGAAGGCCAGGTCTCCCGAACGATACAGCGTCGATGCAAACTTCCCTGCGCGTCCGAAAATCGTCGCGGTGCAATACAAGGTGAGGAGCAGCAGGAGCAGTTCGTTGCTGGCTCGCTGTCCCAGAGTCCCCAGGAGCAGCACCGGATACAGCATGACCGCCCAGCGACCGACCTGGGCACGCCGCATGCGTGACCGCCGCATGCGCTTGTAATCCTTCCAGAGCGCGCTCGACGACTTCAGGCGCTCGCGCGCGGTTCTGCGGATCGCCCCGGCCAGCGCCCGGTTCGACTTCATGCGTCCTCCTCCCGCAGCTTGCGGAATACTTCTTCCAGGACGCTGCCTTCTCCATCGTGCGCCGGCAGATTCGCCATGGTGTCAAAGAAACGCAGTTTCCCGCGGTGAATAATGCACACGCGATCAGAAAACTTTTCGGCCACATCGAGAATCTGGGTTGAATACAGAACGGTTCGCCCGCGCACCGTTGCCTGCCGCGCTTGACGTCTGAAGTAAGCGATGCCTCCCGGGTCCATCCCCGACGCGAACGGTTCATCGAGCATCCAGAGCTCGGGATTCACGCTCAGCAAGGCCGTCAGTGCGGTCTTATAAATCTGCCCGCGCGACAGCTGCCCCACCCGCGTATCGATCAGCGGGAGCAGGTCGAACTCGTAAAGATGCTGCGTCACCATCGGTGCAGCGCCGTCCCCCTCAACTCCGTGCAGGCCGAGCATCATGGCCACATGTCGGGCAACTGTCAGCCCGGGAAAAACAAGCGGAAAGTCCGGCAGGAAGGCGAGCCGCGCCCGCAAGTCCACTCGCCCGCGATTGAATCGCTCTCCATCGTAGAAAATCCGGCCCGCATCCGGGGCCGCAATCGCCGACAGACATCGCAGCAGAGTGGTTTTGCCCGCGCCGTTCGGTCCAACGACGGCAACAATCTGCCCGGCGCCAATCGTCAGCGAAACATCCTCGAGCGCCCGCAGCGACCCAAATTTCTTCGACACCGACTCCAGAACAATTTCCATTCAGTTAATGGATAACGGAGCGGCGCCGCAAGAGGCAATAGCAAAGAAAGGTCCGTGCAGGGACAGCCGCCTTCGGCTGTCCAGCGATGCCCGCAGGGCGAGCGCCTATTGCAAACCAAATTGGATAAAGTGGGGAGATCGTACTAAGGAAGGAACAAGCGGAAAACCGGCGCCTGACGCCCGAAGCCTAGCTATGCGCCCCGCGCGCCCGCCCATCGAACTCCACCGCGGGCAAACACGGATTGTCGCGTATTTCCTGAATCGGCGACGTCACAATCGGCATGGGGTAATGTGGATGGCGAAATTCCAGATGCATCCCTCGCCCCACAAACTGCAGCTTCAGCATCGACCCGCCCCACGTCGAACCGGAAATCGCGACCTGCACCGGTTCCGGGCAGAACTCCGGATGCCCTGACAGCATGGCCTCACTCCCGCCCAGCAGGACCGCCTTGTAGCAATGGTGCATCGTCTGAATCTCCAGCACGGTCGACGGCGGCAACTCGTTAAGGAACACACCGCCTTCAATCTCCGACTGGACAATGCCGCGGTTCACTTCGTCCGCAAGGTTCGGGTGGGGATTGAACATACAAAAGCCGGACTTTAGGGTACCGGGTTTCCTCCGCTGGGACAAGGTCCCCTGGGGTCGAAGCCCCTAGCGAAGGTGTACGCCCTTTAGACGGACGTACCCACTTCCAGGTTGCAGAAATTCAGGAGTCAGCGGAGAGACCAGGGGCTAGAGGCTAGGATTCGAGACCAAGACAACGGAAACTAAGCCCTTGCAAGACATGCCATGTGGGGACAGCCGCCTTCGGCTGTCCAGCGAAGCCGGCCCTGAACGCAGTCGAAGGGGCAAAGGTGAGCGCCCTCCATGAAACCGAGCCACTCTCCGGCCTCGACTATTTCATTGCTTTTCCACCAATTCCGTCCTAATATTCGCCGGCATGGAGGGTCCATGATGATCCTCTCTAGCCTGATTCACAAGTGTTCGGCATACCGCCGTCTTCTGCCGCTCACCGCGATCGTTCTGTTCTCAACGTCTGCGCTGTCCCAGGCGCCACCGAAATATGACGCCGGCACAGAAACGACGGTGAAGGTCACCATCACCGAATTGAAGCTGGTCCCACCCACAGGCGGCAAGCCTATCGCATATCTGGAGACGAAAAGCGGTCCCGACAAAGAAAAAGACGCGGTTCACATTTTTCTCTGTCCCAAGAGCTTTCTCGACCAGATGGGGATCACTTTCAAACCCGACGAAGCCGTTGAGGTCAAGGGCTCGAAGGTCAAACAGGACGGAGCCGAGCTGATTCTGGCCCGCGAAATGGTCAAGAGCGGAGAAACCCTAACCTTCCGCTTTCCCGACGGCAAGCCCGCTTGGTAGCGCCAGTTTTTTTGCAATTTGGAATCTGATTTCATTCCTGGCGCTGGATCGCCGAGCGAACTCGCGATTTTGCGTCAACTCACACTTCGGTTCTAATTGCGCGTAAATTTTCGCATTATGCAAGTCAGAAGAAAACACGGGAATGCCCGCCAACCGACATCCTCACAAGTCATTACTTCTTCAACCAGCCTTGTAACTCCAGCCACTCGGCGAACCTGTCAATCCAATGATCGGTAGGGAGGTTGTGCTTGCGCATTCCGAAGCCGTGGCCACCCTTGGCGTACATGTGCAGTTCTACTGATTTCTTGGCGTCCGCCCACTTCTCATATAACGCGATACTTTGCGGAGCTAGTCCGAGGGAGTCGTCGGTCGCAGCCGCGATAAACATCGGCGGTGCGTCCGCTGGAACGGGAACGTCTTTCGACTCCGTACCCGCGTAGATCGGGGCTACGAAGGCGGGCCGACCCTCGGGCGAGTAGTGTAAGGCCACTCCTGCTGTGACCCTTCCACCGGCGGAGAATCCGATAATGCCGACGCGATCCGGGGAAATACCCCATTCCGATGCGTGCTGCCGAACATAGGTGACGGCGGCTTGCCCATCGGCGACCGCTAGAGGAATGATCTTTCCCACCGTGTCATGGAATTTCTGGCGGTCGGCATACAGCGTAGTAAATTCCTGGGTGGCATCGTCGCCGGTGTGAGCGAGACGGTATTTCAACACGAAGGCCGTCACACCTCTCGCGGTCAGGTACTTGGCGACTTCGGTGCCCTCGCTGGTGATGGAGAGGGCCATAAAACCCCCACCTGGGCATATCACCACTGCCGTACCGTTTCTCAGATCTGGAGAAGGCTTGAAGACAGTCAGGGTTGGCCTGGTCACGTTCGCAACCACTTCCGTGTTCCAGGATTGCGAGAAGTACTCTTTCTCCGGATAGTTTTCCGGCGTCGAACCCGGCGGCGTACCGGGGTAGAGGGGGATAACATCCTGGGCGTCGGCAACAGCCACCAGGAACACGACCACGTAAAGGGTTCGAACCAGGGTTGTTTTCATGGCCGCGTAGTTTAGCAAAGAGTGGCCGCTACGGGAGGTTCGCGATGCGAGATGGAGGCACCCGCTTTCCGTACCTACCCGGTTTCTCCTTCGCCAACCTAATCCTCATTCCCTGATAAAATATGGAGATAAGGGGTTCCCCGCACATGCCAGTACCCGTCTCTCAAATGTGGACCGTAGCCAGCTACGTGATCCGCCAAAAGCTCGCTGGACGCAAGCAGTATCCGCTCGTCCTGATGCTCGAGCCGTTGTTCCGCTGTAACCTGGCCTGCGCCGGATGCGGCAAAATTCAATATCCAGCCCACATCCTCAAGAAAGACCTCAGCCCCGAAGAATGTTTCCGCGCCGTCGACGAATGCGGCGCCCCCATGGTCTCGATCCCTGGCGGCGAGCCCCTGATGCATCCTGAAATCGACAAGATCGTCGAGGGTCTCGTCGCCCGCAAGAAATACATCTATCTGTGCACGAACGCCCTGCTGCTGAAAGAGAAGATCGATCTCTTCAAGCCGAGCAAGTACCTGACGTTCAGCGTGCACCTCGACGGCCAGCGGGAAGAGCACGATCTCGCCGTCTGCCGCGAAGGTGGATACGATATCGCCGTCGACGCCGTGAAAGAAGCTCTGCGACGCGGATTCCGCGTCACGACTAACACGACACTGTTCGATGGCGCCAATCCGAAATCTGTCCGCGCGTTCTTCGACGAGATGATGGACTTGGGCGTCGAAGGCATGATGCTTTCCCCGGGATATTCCTACGACAAGGCTCCGGACCAGAAGCATTTTCTGGGCCGCGCTCGCACTCGCCGGATGTTCCGCGCCATCCTCTCGAATCGGAAAAAGCGTTGGCAGTTTAACCTGTCACCGCTGTTTCTGGAGTTCCTGATGGGGAAGCGGACGTATCCATGCACCCCGTGGGGCATGCCGACGTATAACGTCTTCGGCTGGCAAAAACCGTGCTACCTGCTGCAAGACGGCTACGCGGAGACTTTCAACGAATTGCTGGAAACGACAGAGTGGCAAAATTACGGCACTGAGTCCGGTAATCCAGCCTGCGCGAATTGCATGGTCCACAGCGGCTACGAAGCCAGTGCAGTGAATGCCACGTTCAGTTCGTTAGGCGGATTCCTGGCGACAGTAAAGGCCACGCTTTCTACGAGCTATAAAGACGATGAAGCGCTACGCATGCTGGAAGAGCCACAGGCGCCTGTGAACCCGCTGATCCAGATCAACCCGACCGCGGAATCGCTGCATGAATCCCGAGCGTAGCAAAAACTGTGGCGGGACGGATGCATCAGTCCGTCAGCGTCTCGATTATGTCCTCTGTGTTCCCCTGTGTTCCCTGTGGTGAAGATTTTGTTTCGCTCGCGACTCGCAACTCAGGACTCGTAGCTAACCATGACCGGAAAAGAAGCAGGCCACACCGACCAACATCCTCCCCACATCCAGAACCCGGATGCCTTAGAAGTCGCTCCGGGCGTCGAGCACGAGAAACTCGAAGGCTGGATCCCCCAACTGGCCACCGAGGACGAAATCCGCGCCGCCCTGGAAAAAGCCTTCGACTACCGCGGAGACATCACGATCAGCCGAAAAGACGGCACAAAAATAGAGGGCTACCTCTTCGACCGCCGCAGCGGCAAAACGCTAAGCGATTCGCAAGTCCGCCTCTATCCCAAAAATTCAAACGAAAAAGTGGCGATCTCGTACGCCGACATCGCCGCTCTGGCATTCACTGGCCGCGATACGGCCGCCGGCAAGTCATGGGAAGCCTGGATGAAGAAATACGCAGACAAGAAGGCAGCAGGCGAGAAGGATCTCAGCCTTCACCCCGAACCTCTCGACTAGCTCAATTCCAAACAATTGTTATCCGCAAGTGCCGTTCTTTGGCGCCACGAGACCACGCAATTCCGCATCTTCATTCGAAGACGGCAAGAGCTGGATTCCGATTTTCAACTCTGTCCTGATTTTTGGTTTTCTTTGGCGTTGTTTCGTTACGCCCCCGGCCTGCGATTGTTACCTTCACGTGCAAGACGAGGCTCAACACTACGCTGCGCGATTCGAATGTTCCTCAGGGCGGTGACGCGCGGTTCTGCCGCGCGGATTTTACAAAAATGGAATTCCTCCGAGTCATCAGCGACAGCTACGCGGAAGATGAGCGTCGATTTACAAGAAGGAGACAATTCCAATGAACCAAGCACAGATCCTCACTTTCGCGAGAAAAGCGGCGCGATTCGCCGGACAATGTCAGTATGCGGTAATGGCGTTCGCTCTTATGAACTTCTGTTTCTTGCGTGCAGTGGCACAAGAGATTGACTCGCACTCGACCACAATGCAGAACGAACACGTTCAGGACCAGCACGACCAGCATGACCAGCACAGCGTCCTTCTGAGGACTGTTCGCGAAGTCACAGAGCGGTTTAAAGATGTGAGGGCAGCCGAGAAAGCGGGGTATCGTCTTGAATTCGGTTGCGTGAGCGGTGACGACTTTGGCGCAATGGGTCTCCACTATGTGAATGACGCCCTCGTAGCGAACGGTGTCGTCGACGTTACTCAACCCCAAATCATTCTCTACGAAGCGCAGAAAGATGGAAGCCTGAAACTCACCGGGGCCGACTATCTCGTAGTCGCCAGCAGCTGGGATGAGAAGCATCCCGGCACGACGCCCCAGCTTATGGGACAGATCTTCCACTACTTCGATTCGCCGAATCGCTTTGGACTCCCGGCCTTCTATACATTGCACGTCTGGGCATGGAAAGAGAATCCCAAAGGAGCATTCGTAAACTGGCACCCTGACGTCTCTTGCCAGTCCTTCGTTGGACAAACCACCCCTTAGTCCCGCGATTCTGGACTGTAACCAGTGGCCTCTCGGTCCGCCTTCATCTGGGGCGCACGATACCATCAGGTCCTGCATGAGTCGGTAAGAGAGGTTTGTTCGTCGTCTGGGTACCCCATTTCTTGCGCGTTTCTCGCAAGAAGTGGGGATTTCCATCCTTGAATCCTTTTCCCAATTCCTCCGCTCTTCCCTAGTAGGAGGAACTTTGACCCCCACCATAACCACCGCAGATCTGAGAACCCGCTCTGCCGACTCCCAGCTCATCGACCTCCGCTCCCCATCGGAATTCGCCTCCGGGCACATTCCGGGCGCCATCAACATCCCGATGGACCAGATCGAATCGCGCCTGGATGATCTCAGCCACACGAAGCCGATCATTCTCATCTGCCAGGTTGGCAAGCGCGCCCGCATGACCGCCGGCTTGCTCGATCCCTGCAATCTGCAGCTCTCAGTTCTCGAAGGCGGCTCAAGCGCATGGATCAACGCCGGCCTGCCCACAGTTCAGAGCGTCCGCTCCCGCTGGTCTCTCGAGCGCCAAGTGCGTTTGGGCGCCGGCCTAATCGTGCTCACTGCATCGGCATTGGCACTAGCGTCGAACCCGCACTGGTTATTCCTCGCCGCATTCGTCGGCACCGGCCTGACCTTCGCCGGCATCACCGACATCTGCCCTATGGCCGAGATTCTTCAGCGTATGCCCTGGAACAAAACCATACATTGCGAAACCCAAGCCGCAAACCAGGAGTTCCCAGGGAGCTGTCAGTGATTCCTCGCAGCTCGAGCCTCCCGGCTGGCGTCATCCCGAGCGGAGCCGCTTTTCAGGCGGAACGAGGGATCTCCTCCGCAACACCTCCTAATGCGGTCGCCACTCGTGACGCCGTGATTTCGGATACAGCGGTCGCTCGCCCGTCCTGTCAGAATGACATTATCTGCATGGACACACGCGGCGACGATTTCGACTCCCTCACGCGGCAACACAAGGATTCCGTGTACCGCCAGATGCTGCGCGTCTGCGGTAATCGCGAAGATGCCGAAGATGTTCTCGTCGAAGCGATGCTGAAGGCTTATCGGCACCTCGATCAGCTGCGGGACTCCTCAGCTTTCCGCGCCTGGCTGGCTCAGATTGCCCGCCGCGTCTGCTGGCAGCTAAAAGAACGCGAGTCCCTGTTGCCGCTGCTCCAGCTCTCCACGCTCGACGACGAGGGCCGCGAACTCCCTGGAAGCAATCCTACGCCCGAAGCCAGCCTTGCGAGCCGACAGATGAAGCAGCTTTTAGACGACGCAATCGCGGCGCTCCCGCCGCCGTATCGATCGGTCTACGAACTGCGCGACATCGAAGACCGTTCCGGCGACGACGTCGCTCAGCAGCTTGGAATTTCCCGCGCTGCCATGAAGTCGCGCCTGCATCGCGCTCGTGAAATTGTCCGCCAGCTTCTGGACGAGGCACTCACGCGTGAAGGTTCGCCGAATCCAGGGCCGTGAGGTGGATCAGAAGCGTGACGCCGAGTGAAGACGAGCGTGAGAACCCGATTGGAGAACCGTGCTGGAACAGCTGAGCACTCCGATCGCCAGCCGCGAAGCGGCGGAGGAATTTAGCCCACGGCGTAAGCCGTGGGTGGAAGAAAGTGCAAGCAAGCCCCGAAGGGGCGAAAGAACCGTTGCTAACGACGACGCGATCATTTGCCGGGAACGCCGGCGCAACAATTTATCGACAGGGAGCTCAAACCTCGGAGGGCCATCATGGAAGTGACAGTCGATCATCTCGGCGCAGTTCAATTCGAAATCAAAGCGCGTCAACACACGATCGCATGCGATCAACCACCTGAGAACGGAGGCTATGACGAAGGTATGACTCCGCCCGAACTCCTTCTCGCCTCACTCGCCTCCTGCGCCGGATTCTACGCTGCGCAATATCTCCGCAAATTCAAGCTCGCGACTAAAGGCACCCACGTCCGCGTATGGGCCGACAAAGTGAAAGAACCGGTCGCGCGAATCGACAAATTCCGCATCGAAATTGAAACTCCCGTAGACCTGCCGGAACAACATCGCGCCGGAGTCGAACGCGCCGTCCATCACTGCCTCATCCACAACACCCTGCTCCACCCACCCAAGATCGCAATCGAAATCAAGAATCGAACTCTCGCTCATCAATAACGCTTCTCATCCTGAGCGGAGCGAGGGATCCCTACTTCACCACCAGCGCCGAATTCCGCTTGCATGCTCCGCGTACATCCGCGAAATCCGCGGAAAAGAATCTACTTCCGAGCCCCAAACTCCACCCCATCAATCAACTCCTCCACCTCATCCTCTGTCCCGCCAATCACCGTAATCGACACTGCATAACCCTGCGCCAGAAATGCCAACGTCGACTGCCGCATCACCCGCGACCCGACATCCTTATGAAAATCTCCTCGCACGACAACTTTCGCTCCAATCTGTTCCTCATAAGGCTCTTCGTCCACCACGAATCCCTGCGCCTTGGCAACTTCGGTCAGCGGCCCAAAATACTGCGCCGCCTCCTGCAATCCCGGATATGTCGAAACTTTTTCCACCGCGATCACAATCGACGAATTGACATCTTCACCCCGAGCCACCGGAGGCCGCGAAAACGCCGCCAGCAAAACTTTCCCAGATTCCCCTTTGTTACCCTGTGTACCCTGTGGTGAAGATTTTTCTTTTGTGTCGGTAGGCGGCTCCTCTTCCCGCGCATTCATCTCCTCAGTCCGCAATACCCACCCGTCAGGAATCTTGCAAGACAATGCCAGCAACCGATTGCGATACACCCCATTCACGACGGTTCCGGCATCGAGTTCCGGCGCCAGCCGCGCCGACGAACTCTTCGCATGTTTCGAGGAAGAAGACTGAGGACCCTGCGCCCCCGAAACTTCGAAAGCGATCAACACCAGGCACAACAAGATCCCCGTGCGACCAACGCTCATCATTTCATGTTACGTGAGAATGCCGGCTCAGGGGGACAACTGAAAGTTGACTGTGATCTGAGTCTCGACATCGACGGCCTGACCGTCTTTGAGATAAGGACGGTACTTCCACTTCTTCACAGCATCCAGTGCGGCCTGCGTAAGCAGCGGATCGCCAGAAACCAGTTGCAGATCGCTGATGGTTCCATCCTTTGCGATCGTCGCGCGCATGATGACCGTTCCCTCTACGTGCTGCTTTCGGGCCTGCTTGGGATACTTCGGCCGGACTTTCTTGATCAATTGCCCGGAGTGATCGCGGGAACGGTACCTACCTCCGGCTCAGTTTGATCGGGCGGCAGTTCTTTCGAGGGAAGCTCCGGAGACTGTTGCGAGTGCAGAGGAATCGTCGCGCTGAACAGCACAATAAAACAAAGAATAAATTTGAGGGTGCGCCATCCTAAAATCGCGGGTCTTGCGATTTCAGGGTGGGGATTTTGACTTTTCATGTTTCCGTCGATCAGCCTCGTCGAGGAGCGTTACGCCGCTCGTCCCATCACCGGCTGGGTGCAATGACCGCACCGCTTCGCCTCGAGAGGAATCTCGCTCAAACACTCTGGACACTTCTTGGTAGTCGCGGCCGCGGCTGGCTCATCTTTGTGCATCCGCGCCATCAGCCAGTTCACCGGAACGACCACAAAGAAATAAACAGCGGCGGCGATTAATAGAAAGGAAATGACTGCATTGATGAAATCGCCTACAAGAAAAGTGCTACCTCGAAGTTCGTACTTAAGATTAGAGAAATCCGGCAATTTGACTAGCGCGCCGATTAACGGCGTGAGCAGACCCTTTGTCATCGATCCGACTACGCCGCCAAAGGCCGCGCCGATCACCACGCCCACCGCCATATCCACAACATTTCCACGCAGGATGAATTTCTTGAATCCGTCGAGCATAACGTAGCCCCTCCCGAATTGAAGTGGGGCCCAATGTATGCCAGCGGCAGTAGCAGGTCAAGCCCAGTGCAGTCATGGTCCCAGAGGGACCTTTGAAAATAGCCCGGCGTTTCAACGCCGGGTGCTACCAGAAAAAAGAACGGCGTCCCGTGAGGGACGCCTGATCTGTTTGCGCGAAGCGCGCCTGCCTCGACCGCCAGTCGCTCAAATGCGCATCGGCATCACAATATACCGATACTTGTAATCATCCCCCTCGGCCGGCCGCAACTGCCCGGCCGACTGCGGATCCTTTAACTCCAGCCGTACCTCACTGGTCCCCGCAGCCTTCAAGAAATCCACCAGATAAGCCGCATTGAACCCGATCGTCAGCGGATCCCCGTTGTAGGCAGCCTCGAGCGAATCCTCCGACTCTCCCGCCTCGGTTGACGACGCCGAGATCTTCACCTCGCCCTTCTCCAGGCGCATCCGGACCGCGCGCGACCGTTCATCGGCAAACTGCGCCACGCGCAGGATCGCCGCATTCAACTCATCCGCATTCAGCGGAACAACCTTGCTATTGTCCTTCGGCAGCACCGCTTCAAAGTTGGGGAACTGTCCCGTCAGTTGCCGCGAAGTCAGCAGGCGGGATCCAATCCGGAAGAACAGCGTCGACTCATCCTTGGCAAACTCGATCGTCTCAGCATCGGTCGAATCGAGCAGCGACTTCAGCTCGTCCATCGCCTTCTTCGGCACCAGGGTCTTCATCTCGCCCGACACGCCTTCGAACTTTCCCCCCGGCCGCTCGCAATGCGCCAGCCGATGCCCATCCGTCGCCACCATCGTGATCGATTCCGGCTTCAGCAGCATCAGTGCGCCATTCAGCGTATATCGCGACTCTTCATTCGAAATCGCGAATCCAGTCCGGGCGATCAATCCGCGCAACACCTGCGCGGGAATTGAAATCGCACCCGACGTCGGAAATACCGGCAGGCTTGGGAAATTCGACTTCGCCATGCCCACCATCTTCGTATTCGACCGACCGCAGCGAATGCTGACCCAATGATTCTCGAGCAGTTTGATCGTGATATCGGCATCCGGCAGCAGCTTCACATAGTCATGCAGCTTGCGAGCCGGGATCGTGCACGACCCTTCCTTTTTCACCTTGGCATTGCAGGAAGTTCGCAGGCTCAGGTCGAGATCCGTTGCCGTCAACGACAGCCGGTCGCCCGAGGCCTCAAACAGATAATTAGAAAGGATTGGAATCGTGGTCTTGCGTTCGACCACGCCCTGCGTGGCGGTCAATTCCCGCAGCAACTCGAACTTGCTGACCGTGATCTCCATGGTTCCCGCGGCAACTGCGGCCTCCACCGGCATAAAGTTCGTCTCCCCGAATTCGACTTCTAAGATTTCCTTACCGGGGGTGCCCCATGTCTCGCCGCAATTGCGAGACGTGGGAATCCCGCTACTTCTGTTACTTCCTTATATCAAATGCAAAACCTATAAAACCAGCAGTAACAGTAGGTCCTGCGGAAACGTGGAAAACTTTCTCAACCCTTCCATTTCCGCGAACTTACTATCGAACCCTTGATGTGAGAAATCGTCGAATTCCGCTTCGGAGCCCCTACTGTAACTTGCCCCTCTTGCTGATTTCTCCCCACCCATTCACAGCTTCCACATCTCATTCACAACCGCTTGCGAGGAAGACCGCACAACAAAGTGGAAATCGTTCGCAGCCCCGCGATTCATCCGCCTAATTGCTCGGTCAATTTATTGATGAGCCTGTTCAAATCTTTATCGTTCTTCCGGACCTCTTCAATCTTCTCCACCGAATGCAGAACAGTCGTGTGATGCTTCCCGCCAAACTGTCTACCAATTTCCGGCAGCGAAGCTTCCGTCAGATGCTTCGCCAGATACATCGCAATCTGCCGCGGATACACAATCGCGCGCGAATTGTTCTTCGCTTTGATCTCCACCAGCCGCAGCCCGAACTGCTCGGCAACCATCTTCTGGATCGACTCAATTGTGACCTTCCGCGCCTGTGAATCAATAAAGTTCTTCAAAACTTGCTGCGCGTAGGGAAGAGTGATCTCCGCTCCGATCAAGGACGAATGCGCCACCAGCCGGATCAGCGCCCCTTCCAACTCCCGCACGTTCGACCGAATGTTCGACGCAACATATAAGGCAACATCGGTCGGCAGCGTGACCTTCTCCTGCTCCGCCTTCTTCTGCAGAATCGCAACCTTGGTCTCAAGATCGGGCGGCTGGATGTCGGCAATCAATCCCCATTCAAACCTGCTGCGCAGCCGATCTTCAATCTCTGCCAGCTCCTTCGGCGACCGATCGCTCGCGATCACGATCTGCTTCATCGACTCGTGCAGGGCATTGAAAGTGTGGAAGAACTCTTCCTGGGTGCGCTCTTTTTGCGCCAGGAACTGGATGTCATCAATAAGCAGCACATCCACATTGCGGAACTTGTCGCGAAACGACGTCATCTTGTCGTAGCGCAACGAGTTGATCATGTCATTCGTAAACTTCTCGCTCGACACGTAGCAGATCGCAGCGTGCGGCATGCGCCGCTTGATCTCATGTCCGATCGCCTGCATAAGGTGCGTCTTGCCCATCCCGACGCCACCATAGAGGAAGAGCGGGTTATAGGCTTTCGACGGCCGCTCTGCTACCGCCTGGCATGCCGCATGCGCAAACTGGTTCCCGCTGCCGATCACGAATGCGTCGAAGGTGTATCGCGGATTCAGCTGGGCGGCGCCATCCCAATCGAAGCGCGACTGCGAGGGACCAGCTGTCATCCCCGAGGCCGAGAGCCCGCCATCATGCCGGATCGGAGTCGAAGCCGGATCATCCTCCGGCGTCACAAACTTCACGTCGTTGAATCCCAGCCCCAGGACGTCGATCGCCTCCTGAATCAGGTCCGCGTACTTGTCTCCTGCATGGCGAAACTCCACCGTGGGCACGCGCACAAACAATACTCCCCCGCTCGAATGGCTGTAACGTGTGGGTTTAAGCCAGGTATCGTAGGAGTGCCGGTTAATTTTCTTTTCCAGCGCATCGAGAATGCGCGCCCATGGGTTCGGAGAGAGGGTCGTTGTGCCTGTTGCTGACATATATGAAGTTTTCACCACTGCAGCGCCCCGGCGGCTGGGTAAGAGCGCCTGTTCAAAACTGCCGTTATGGTTAGCTGGAACCGTTAATTTTACTGCGGAATGCGCCTGTTTTTTCCGTTGTGGCCAAAAAAATCGCGAGCTCAAAAGCAGGACCAGTCGTGGATACTAGCACAAAATTTTTTGTCGTGTGGAAATCTTTCGGCTGGATTTTTTCGCGAAGCTCTATTCAGAACTCTCACGCGTCACTCTGTCAAGTACCGCGCAAGTTAATGCCGCGCAAGCGGTGCAACTTTCGCCGCAGATTTTGTGTACCCAGGAGAGAATGTTGAGGTCTTCGCCAGCTTTTTCATGATCGAGTCGATTGCAGCAAATTTCCGTGAGCCTGATCACTGCGTTGAGTTCGATGAGATGCAACGATCGGGGCCGGTCTAGCACAAAACCGGAGAGCGGCCGCAAGGATCCTTAGCGATCCCTGTGGTCCTCTTGTGATCCCTGTGGTGAATCGGTTTCACTCGGTCCGCGAGTTGAACTCGATCAACCATCCCAGAAGTCCTAACATGCAAAATCCCACAGCGTTGAGCACCCCGTGGGTCCGCGCCATCTGCGGAATCGGCAACACATCGCTTCCCCGAAAATCCGCGATCGCATAAGCGGCGGACAGCACCATCCCCGCAAAAACCGAAGCCGGCGCAACCTGAAGCAAGACCCGAGCCGTCGAATCACGGGTCGTCTTCCCCGAAGAACGCACGAATAGTGCAAGTGCTGCCACGGAGAAGGAAAACGCAACGCCTGCCACCATCTTCAATTCCGAAGAAAAGACAAAGCCAATCGCGACCACATACGGCATGCCGACAACGGCAAGCACAACCCATGGGAGCCATCGATCGGCCACGCTCCTTCGGGCAAAGTGCAACGTCGCCGCGGCAATCAGAGCAGTAGCGAATCCCGCAAAATGAAAGTGCACCGCCGTCAGCAAGCCGATTGGCTCCTGGATCCCCATCGGACGCAACCCCAGCCGGGAAGCCACAAACCAGGCTCCGCCCACAGCCAGATCAATCTTCGGGATGACCAACGCGATCCCGCCCATCGAGAGTCTGGAATCTCCACTGAATCGGGTGCCCCACTTCTGGCCGGTGTTGCCAGAAGTGGGGATTTCATGACCCAAGATCTTTTCCTGAGTCGCTGCGACCAAATCGATCACACCACTCACTCCCATCAACCCACAAACGGTCATCCATCCAGACGCAAGCACACCTGCGAATGGTCCGGGCGGAAGCCACAAAGCAACGACGGCGAGCCCCGCCCCGAGCGGCTGGAATCTTTGTGCGACGAGATCGCTCGACCCAGTGCCTGCCATGACCCGCGCCAATTCCATTCCCAACGGAGCGATGACGAGAGGAGCAAAGGAGAAGATCAACTCAATCGCCCCAATCGGCGCCAACCCGATCCGCGCCAGGACTGCCAGAGCAGCCCATGCCACTACTCCCACTCCCGCGCAAGTCTGCGACCAGCACTCTTGCGCGCCACCCTCACTCACCCGAAGCCAAGTCCGATCCTTGATCGTGCTCATAAGGTCACCTCACCGAACGAAACCTTGATGTCCTGACCCGAGTTGTCATCCTGAGCGCAGCTACGACATAGCGAAGCGAAGTCGGGGCGGAGCCGAAGGATCCCTACCTCTACACTCATGCTGTTGGCTCGTTTGGTAGAAGATCCTTCGTTCATCGATTGCCCCACGCCGCCGCTCCAAACACCGCCACCAGAATCACCAACGATCCCAGATACATCAAATCCAAAATGCGGTTCTCCCGCCGAACCTCACGGTCGTAATAGAAGACCTGCAAAGCGATTCGCAACGCCCAAAAGGCACACAAGAATCCGCTGAGAAAGCGTCCCAGGCCCGATCCTCCAGCCAACTCGCGCGCAAATCCGAAACACAACGCGGCAAACATTCCTACGACGCTCACGATATAGAGCCAGTGCACATAAAAGATTTGCCGGATGAACAAGGGGACGCCCGCCAACCGCTCTCGCACCCGAAGCCTGCCCGGCAAAGGAACGTTCGCCGCCACAATTCCCGAATGCACAAAGCCCGCTCCCCAAATTGCCCGAACCATCCATTCGCCATTCATAACGCCCTCAAATCTGTCATCCCGACCGAAGCGAGCGAAGGGAGCGCAGTGGAGGGACCTTGCGTCCAGCCGCCGCAGTGGTTTTGCCACGATATCTCACAAATCAGATAGTTCTGTACAAACAGAAATCAGCTGGCAAAAAAAATTATCCTGCCTTCCTCCGCATCTTCGTCCCCATCCGCAGCAGCTTTCGCACGGTTCCCGTAGGCAGACTCTTCATCTGATCATGCAACTCAGTCACTGCCTCAAAGAACCCCGCCATAGCCTCCAGCCGTTCCCGCGTGTAATCCGCTCCGGGTTCCTTTGGATCGATTTCTGCCAGGCAACGCCGCAGCATTTCCCGCGTGGGATCGATTTCCCTCCGCTTCCTCTGCTCAATGACCAGCCGGAACATCTCCCACACATCCTTCATGGACTCGTAATGCTCGCGCCGGTCTCCCAGTACATGCACCGCGCGCACGATTCCCCACGTTTCCAGTTCACGGATCGACGTGCTCACGTTCGATCGGGCGACGCTAAGCGTCTCGGCGATCTCCTCGGCCGGCACCGGCTTTGGCGACAAGTACAGCAGCGCGTGAATCTGCGCTACCGTCCGGTTGATCCCCCACTTCGTCCCCATCTCCCCCCAGTGGAGGATGTATTGCTTTTGCAATCCTGTGAGTTCCGCCATATCGGTTATTTCAGTACAGACTGAATATACAGAAAAACCATGCGCTTTGGCAATCGTTTTTGTCCCTTTAAACCGTGCTGGATACGGGTGCAGATTCAGGAACGGAGGCCAGATTCGCCATCATCAACTCAAGGTCGAATGCTTCTTTGCGCACACGCGAATCGTAGTACGCGAGCGTCAGGGCGATGGTCATAAGTGGTCCAGCCAAACTCGTGCCTACGAACGCTCCTGCAGAAATGATGGCCGCCGCCCAATGGCTTGCGATCAGCCGCCCGTGGACGAAGTGGAATCCACCAATCCAATACGCGGGGGATTGGAAAAGCAAGGTGACTGCATAAAAGAGCGCCAGCACCAGCAAAGTGATCGCGAAGATTCGCCAGCGCCGGTCTTCCGTCAGCGCCTTGCTGCGAACCATGCTGTCGATTACGCCAGTGCCTTCCAAGACGGTAACCGGAACTACCAGCGCTCGAGGTAGCCACCAGTAACTTGCCAGGCCGCCACTGCCCAGAACCACTATGATCGAAACCAGCGGGAGTGCTCCCACCCGGCCCAGGCTCATCGGAATGAGGACAGCTCCGAGGGCAGCTCCAGCTAGACCTCCGATGAAGATGCAAACGACTGTTACAAACAGCGAAATCCAAATCGATCGCAGCATGCTTCGTCTTGAACCCGCATAGGCGGATTGGATACTCGCTTTGCGGCCCAGATGGACATCCGAAACTGCGACGACCGTGGCCGCGTGCAAAACCGCCACTGCCACTAAACTTGCCAATAAGATGATGAGAGTCGACACAGGTCTCGACACAGCGTGCCCGGTGATAATGAGTGCGGAATTCCCCAGGCGGAGCGCCAGTATGGGTAAATCTGCAATGGCCGCGATTCCTGCGAATACAACGAAATTGTTGCGATATAGAAAGAATGTCCGGTCCAGCAATTCGCTTGTGGAAAGAGGTCGAAGGGGCGTGGACATCATGATCCGTACCTGAGACGGCGGATATTACCACCCTCCCCCGGTCCGTTCAAGGGAATTGGCCAAACGAGGTCGCGGGTCCAGCCGCAAAGCAAGAGAAAGAATGTCCAGCCATGCCGCAAGGCGTGGACCGCCAAAATGTGAATGGATTCAGCCCCAAAAGGGCAAAAGAAACCCGCCCAGAGTTAGAGACGGAAACTCTGGTCAAAACGCCCAGCCGAAAGCCGACGACCGAAAGCCAACTTTCAATTCGGCAACGCGCTGCTCGGATCCCGCAACGCTATTAACCGCCCCGGCGGATACTCTGCCGCCGTCAGCGGAGCCTCCGGGTTCTGCGTAACGATGGTCAGCACTTCTCCGCTGCGCACCCCTTGGATGGTCAGTCTTTGACTCTCAACTGCCACCACCCGATACTCTTCGTCAAAGATGTTCTGATTCTCCGCGTTCATATCGAATTGGGATGCAAAATCTACGTCGAAGGACTCCCGGATTATTTTGGAATATTTTCGTAAAATTTTGTAGAGGCTCTTGACAACCCAACACCCCTTCGATCACTAGCAAATCTACTAGAGATCACTGAGTCGCTGCCGTCTTCTGAATATTCACCACGCGCTCTTCCAGCGGCAATGCTTCCGCCGTTCGTCCCAGCTTGCGCAGCGCATTGGCTTCCGCCGTCAACGAGTCTTTCAATGCTGGACTATTCATCCCCTCGGTCTTCTCCATGATCCCCGTCGCCCGATGCCAGCAAGGCTGCGACTTCTCCGGCCTCCCTGATCGGTCATACAGATCACACAATCCCCATAACGGAATTAGTGTCATGTTATCGTCAGGACCCGACGCCACCTCACTTCCTTTCACTGCCCGTAACAAGTATGGTTCTGCCTTGTCCCATTGTTGCTGCACCATGTAGAGTCCAGCCAGCGCGCGCAGGCTCTCCGAAGTGCGAGTGCTGTTTTCGCCAAAGGCATTCACATTGATCTGCAGCGCGCGGGAGAAATAACTCTCCGCCTCCGCATATTTCCCTCGTCCCGCCGCGATGCTTCCCAGAAATCGCAGCGGCTCGGTGACTCGCGGATAGCCCGGTCCAAATGTTTTTTCGAGGATGGTCAATTGGCGATGAAACGCCGCTTCCGCATCGTCGTACTTTTGCAGCATCCCATACGCGTTGCCCAGTCGCCCGAGCGCGAGAATCATGTTCTCGTCTCCTGGCGGCAGATTCTCAGCCAGGGTCACCGCTTCCTGGAACGCCTTCAGGGCCTCTTCAGAACGACGCTCACGCATCGCCCCATCGCCGGCCTGCATCGCCTCCTGCACTTTCTGTAAAGTTCCGGACGATGCATCCATCATCGCCACGCGCTTCTCTAAATCGGCAGCCTCATCCTTCTTACCCGCGGTTCTCAGCGCCACCAGGTGGTCTGCAAAGCGTGCCTTCGCCTCTGTATATTGTTTTCGCGGACTCGGATCGTAATGCCACGCGGACTCTCCCGGTTGCACCTTGCTCAGCCGGTTCTCATCCGCCGCGGCGCCCTTCCGGTACTGCTCCAACGCTCCCAGCCAATCGCCCTTCTTCTCCAACTCCACCGCGATTTCCGACATCACTTGCCCCTGATTCGGATCCAGCGCCACCGCTTCTTTGAATTCTCCAATCGCAAGATCGCCCTGCCCGCTCCCCGCGAGCGCCTTCGCGTAGAGTTCGTGAATTTCCCAGCTGCTCTGCCCAATTGCCTCCGCCTTCTTCAACTCAGCCGCAGCTCCCGCAAAGTCTTTCTTATCGAGCAGCAACTTCCCGGCGCTTTTGAAAGCGTCGGGATCATTCGGATCCACCCCTTCCGCAATTCGATATTCTTCGAGCGCGGCGTCCAAATTCTTCTCCTTCACCCGAATGTCGCCCAGCCCCACGTGCGGACTCGCATCCGAAGGATCCAGCTTGATCGCCTTCCGGAATTCTTCCTCTGCGCCCTTCAGATCGTTGTCCCACGCCAACCCGTGCCCCAGGCATACATGGCAGATTTCGAAATCAGGAAATCTCTTTTCCATTTCTCGAAATTCCTTCACCGCGGTCCGAGGCTCCTGTCTCATCAGAGCCGAACCCAGATTCTGCCAGTACTCCGGATTGTCCGGACACAACCTCCGTGCCTCCCGAAATTCCGCAATCGCTTCCCGCACCTTGTTCATCCCCAAATAGGTGTTGCCGAGATTGTAGTGTGCCAGGGAATACTCTGGATCGAACGCAATCGCCTTCTTGTACTCCTCAATCGCCGCCTTATCGTCACTCATCCGCTGATGCAAGAGTCCAAGTCCCGAATGTGCCGCCGCATAATCCGGCTTGATCCGGATCGCCTCTTTGAACTCCAGCATCGACGCATCGAAGTTACGTAAGCGGCTGAGTGATAGAGCGGCATTCATGTGAGCGTCAGCGTCATCCTTGTACTCCGCGATCGCTGCCTTCGCTTCGTTCAAAGCCGACTCATCGTCACCCAGCCTGTAAAGCACGTAGCTCGCTTTGTCATGCAGCTCGGGAAAATCCGGCTCCTTCTGCATGATCTCCGCATACACACCCACAGACGCCGAGAACTGCACTCTCTGCTTCAGCAACTCCGCCATCACAAACCCGGTTTCAATCCGCGCAAAACTAGTGTCCAAAGCCTCGCTGAGCTTGCTGGCCGCCTCGTCGTACTGTCTGCTCTTCATCAGAACGGCCGCATCGCTCAACTTGCGCAGCAATTCCATGTCAGGTTTGACGGTCGAGTCCACATTCACCTTCGCGGTCTTCAACGCGGCGAGCACCGCAGCATCCGCTCCAGCCTTCGTCATCAATGCGAGGAATTCATCATCAGGATGAAACGCCAGCCCGCGAGTGGCCACGTCATACGCGATATTCGCCGGCAACGCCCCACCCGCCTGGATGGCCATCACCTCGCTAGCCCGCAAAGGTCGATGCGCATCGGCACTTGAGTTGGTCTGTCCGAAGACCAGAGGCAAAGAAGCCAAAGAGAGAAGAGTAGCGAAACAGAAAACACGAGTCCGCGCGTACTGCGACATGAAGCCTCCCGGGGGGACACTTCATATCGTAAGTTTCGCCGCGCCAAACTTCCTGTTACGTTCGTACACCTGCGAAAGAGGCACCCGATTGTGAGCAAGCTCACAAAACGCATAGATGGCAACGAAACTTTGAAACCGGCATTCCCGCACCCCGGTAATCTTGTCCGGCGCTCGTTCCACCCCTACCCTGATCCGTTACCGCCATGAATATCGTCTCTGCTGTTTTCCTCTCCTTCTTACCCAAACGCTATCGTGACGTCTTCACTCCCTTCGAAGTTCCTTCCGCCGGATCCATCATCGGCGGTTTCCTCGAGCTGTTCCTCTGCCTAGGTTTGCTGATCCGAAGCTACGACACGTTCATGAACGACCGCCTCGCCGCGACATCCCTTCTCCTCATGGAAAAGGCTGCTGAAAAAGGTGGAGAATCCGCCGTCGCGAGCCTGGGCGGTTTTGCCCTGATCGATTTTCTTTTCCGCATCACAACTATTGTTCTAGCCGTCTTCATCCTCGAAGGATTGGTGCGGGTCATCGCAGCCATCGCCGGACGCGAGACCGTCCCTACACTCCCTCTGAAGATCCTGGAATATGTACAGGGTCAACTCAGCGCCCAACAAAAAGAACACAGCATGGGCGCGCGCATCCGCGATGAAGTCACCATCGATTCGAGCAGTCAATCCCTGAGCATCGCCAGCTGTCGCCCCAAGCAGTGGAATCAACTGACCACGATCTCCCACGAAGGCCAGTTCTACGAACTAGTACAAGAAGAGAAAGCCACAGCCCCGCGTCCATTCATCTACCAACTCCGCAAGAAGCCCCCCACCGCCGTAATCCGCGGCATCTACGCCTACGACCCGGACGAAGTTCTGCAAGGAAAGTAACCAGGACACTCGCCGATTCGGCCGAACGCCAGATCTCCAGAGAGAATTGTCATCCGAATCGGAATTGTCATCCTGAGGAGCGCGTTTTCTGCGCGACGAAGGATCCCTACTCCCGCAAACCAATCTGAATCGCAGTAGGGAGTTCTCACATAGAACCGGATTCACTTCGTAAGCCCCTTGACAAACCCCTGTCACAGTCATATATGTCTAAGCTATATATGGCTAAACCAAACGCAATCCTCGACCGGGAGCTAAAAAAGGGCAGCGCCGAACTCCTAATCCTCTCCTTACTCGAAAGCCGCGCCCGCCACGGATACGAGATCAGCCAGCAAATCGAGCAACGATCCGCCGGTACACTGAAGTTCAACGTCGCATCCCTCTATCCCCTCCTCTACCGCTTGGAAAAGCGCGGATGGATTTCCGGCCAATGGGTCGAGAAGGCCGGACAGCGCCGCCGCCGCTACTACAAACTCACGCCCGCCGGAAAGACGATGCTGAAAGAGCACCGCCGCACCTGGGCCGAGTTCGTCACCGCCATGCAACGCATCACCGGAGTGAGTCATGCCTGATTTTCAACGTATTGTTCACGATCGCCTCCGCAACAGCGGCCTCGAGCCCACCCGCGAGTCTGAAATCGTCGACGAGCTCTCCCAGCACTTGCGCGACCGTTACGAATCCCAGCTCTCCAGCGGGATGAATGAAACAGAAGCCGAGCGCGCCATAATCGCCGAGCTCGACAGCCGCGATCTCGCCGCCGAATTGCGTGACATCGAAGGCCGCTGGAAAGAGCCTGTGACCCTGGGCTCCACGCAGCGTCCCGAATTCTGGCCTGGACTCTGGCAGGACTTGTGTTACGCAGTGCGCAAGCTGCGTCTCGACCCGGCGTTCGCCATCGTCTGCATTCTCTCCCTTGCTTTAGGCATAGGCGCGAACACCGCCATTTTTCAGCTCATCGATGCCGTGAGAATCCGCACGCTTCCCGTCCCGCATCCCCAGGATCTGGCAGTGATCCGCCCTACCAATCTCTCGACGACAGGCCGCCAGACGGGTCGTTACGGCTACCTCACTAACTCAATCTGGGAGCAGATTCGCGCCCAGCAGCGCGGATTCAGCGGCGTATTCGCGTTCGGCAATCAGTCCTTTAATCTCGCCACTCGCGGAGAAGTTCGCAACGCCCAGGGCCTGTATGTGAGTGGCGAATTTTTCGACGTGCTTGGCATCCAGCCAGTACTCGGTCGCGTGTTTCATCTCTCCGACGACCACATCGGCTGCGGAGCCCCGGGCGCTGTCATCAGCTATCGCTTCTGGCAGACCGAGTTTGGTGGCGAGCCTGGCGCGATCGGAAAGTCGGTCTCGCTGGAAGGACATGCGTTTCCCGTACTCGGCGTGACGCCGGCAAGTTTTCATGGAGTTGACGTAGGCCACAGCTTTGACGTCTCAGCGCTCATCTGCTCCGAGCCACTGATCGCAGGCGAGGACAGTATTTACTCCATGCCGCATGGCTGGTGGCTAGCCGTGATGGGCCGCTTGCAGCCCGGTTGGACTCTCCAGAAGGCATCCGCGCAACTCGACTCCATTTCGCCGGGAATCATGGCCGAGACCTTGCCGCCTGTGTACCAGGCAGAGGCACGAAAACAATACCTGCAGAAAAAGCTGGCCGCGTATCCCGGTAGTACGGGATTGTCCAACCTGCGCCGCGAATATGAGTCACCGCTCTGGTTGCTGCTTGCGGTCACGGGTCTTGTATTGCTCATCGCGTGCGCTAACCTGACCAATCTCATGCTAGTTCGCGCGAGTGCGCGCGAAAAAGAAATCGCCGTGCGCATCGCGCTCGGCGCGGCAAGAGGTCGCATCCTGCGGCAGTTGTTCACTGAGAGTCTGCTTATCGCACTTCTCGGTGCGGCTTTCGGAACTCTGTTAGCACGCCTGCTGAGTTCCTTCCTCGTGCGCTATCTAAGCGGCGAAGGCGATGTCCGCCATATCTTCGTTGGCCTCGTCATGGATTGGCGCGTTCTCGGTTTCACCGCCGCACTCGCGATCCTGACGTGCTTGCTGGTCGGGCTTGCACCCGCCATCAAAGCAACCGGAACCGCTCCCGCGCGCGTGATGAGCTTGGCGGCTCGCGGCATGACCGCAACGCGCGAGCGATTCGGACTCCGCAGAATTCTGGTCGTGGCACAAGTTGCGCTGTCGCTCGTGCTCGTGGTCAGCGCGTTGTTGTTTAGTGGAAGCCTACGCAAGCTCCTCACACTCGACGCCGGATTTCAGCGTGAAGGCGTGCTGATCATGGACATCGATTTCACCCGCCTCAAGGTTCCGCCCGAACAGCGCGCGAATTTCCGGCAAACTGTGGTCGACCGCCTACGCCCTCTGCACGAGATCGAGTCCGTCGCCGAGACGGACGCCGTCCCCTTGGGCGGAAGCTACTGGAACGACCAGGTGGTAGTGAATGGCGAAGTGAACAAGACCTTGGTCGACATGGGGCACATCGCACCCGGTTATTTCAAAACCATCGGTACGCCGTTGCTGGCCGGACGCGAGTTCAACCAGCACGACACCGCCGGCTCGCAGAAGGTCGCCATCGTCAACCAGGAGTTTGCCCGGAAAATTCTTGGAACCGAAAATCCGATTGGCAGGACATTCAAGATCCAGGTCTATCAGGGCGAGCCCCAGCACGAGTACGAGATCGTTGGCCTCATGGCGAACGCGAAGTACTACGACTTGCGCCAGGGGTTTGATCCAGTCGCGTTTTATCCCCAGACGCAGGACGGCCACCCCGACAATTACGGTCAAATCATCGTACGATCGAGCGGGTCTTTGGAGCCCGTGGTGGGCACGCTGCGCCGCACGATGGCAGAAATCAATCCCGATATCACCATCAATTTTCGCTCTCTGAATGAGGAGATCAAGAACGGTTTGCTGAAAGAACGTTTGTTGGCCATGCTGAGCGGATTCTTCGGACTCCTCGCCGCGGTCCTCGCCACGGTCGGACTCTATGGCGTCATGGCCTATATGGTAGCGAGCCGAACAAATGAGATCGGCATCCGGATGGCTTTGGGGGCAGCCCCTTCCCAAATGCTAGCCATGGTGTTGGGCGAAGCGGGAAGGCTGCTCTGCATCGGAGTGGTCGCAGGAATCGTATTGGCGCTGGCCGTCGGCAGATGGGCAGCCTCGCTCCTGTTCGCCCTGAAGCCCTACGATCCCAAAATCATGGGAATGGCATGTTTAGGCTTGGCGATTGTAGCGGTCTTAGCGAGCACCGTCCCAGCCAGACGCGCCGCCAAGCTCCAACCGATGGTAGCGCTGCGCGAAGAGTAAACAACCGCGAAGCGGTGAAAGATTGCAGCCCACGGCGCAAGCCGTGGGAATTCTGAGCGTGAATCAAACAAGCCCAGAATGGGCGAAAGAAACCCTCAGCCAACCCAAACAGCAGCGCCGTTACGCAAAGCCCGAATACCCAATCTGCCACGGATTCATTTCGAGCGCTTCCCGCGACCCTGTCATCCTGAGCGGAGTCGAAGGGATTCCTCGCCCGTCAACGAAACCTCAGCGCAGGTAGCGCCGGCTCCCAGTCGGCTGTCGCGGCAGCATCGTGCCGCCGCACCGGACCAGAAGTGAGAAAGCCAGCCGCGAAGCGACGACAGAATGCAGCCCACGGCGCAAGCCGTGGGAATTCTGAGCGTGAATCAAATAAGCCCAGAATGGGCGAAAGAAAACCTCAGCCAACCCAAACAGCAGCGCCGTTACGCAAAGCCCGAATACTCAATCTGCCACGGATTCACTTCGAGTGCTTCGCGCGACCCTGTCATCCTGAGCGGAGTCGAAGGATCCCTACCCCCTAATCCGAACCTTGCGGCCTAAAGGCACCGCCTTACTCATTCCTCAACGCCGCCACCGGATCAATTGCCGCCGCACTCCGCGCAGGGATCAACCCCGCACATAAGGTCACCACCAGAAGTATTCCCACCGCAGCCACCTGCGTCAGCCAATCGTGTGGACCAAGACCATACAACTGCGACCGCAGTGCCTTCCCAAAAAACCACGCTCCCGGGAAGCCGATCGCAACCCCGACCACCGCCACGGATAAAGTCTCCCCCACCACCATCCGCAGGATGTCAAACCGCTCCGCACCCACCGCCAGCCTGACACCAATTTCGCCGGTGCGCCTGGCCACTCCATAAGCGACCGTTCCATACAATCCGATGCACGCGAGCACCAATCCCGTCACAGCAAAACCGCTACTGAGCTGCGCAAATGTTCTCTCCATCGACAAATGACGGTCGATGACCGCTCTTTCCGAGCGGAAGTTCACGACCGGTACGCTGGGATCGATTTGGAGTGCTACAGCTCTGACCACGTTCGGCAACGCCGGTCGATCGCCCACCGTGCTTACCAGGAAACTGACTTCATCCAATGGATAAGGCGTCTGCGAAATCGGGAAATACACCGTCGGCGGTACTTCGTCGCGAATCTCGGCATAGCGCACATCCTGAGCGACTCCCACGACCTCACAAATCTTCGGAGACTTCCGCGGTCCCAGCACAAGCTGCCGCCCCACAGGATTCTGCCCTCCGAAATACTGCTTCACGAGCGTCTCGTTGACCACGAGTGCACTCTTGGAAGTGCGCGTGTCCTGCTCGCCCAGTGCGCGCCCCATAAGAATGGGGATCCCCAAGGTTTCAAAATACCGGTTCCCCACAATGTGCCGGCTATATTCCGACTTTTTCTCGGGCGTATTAAAGCCGGGGATATAAAGAAGACTGCTCGAAGACCCCTCGCCCACGGGACCAAATTGCGCGAAGCTCGCCGCACGGACTCCCGGCAGCACCGATACCTGCTCGAGCAGATTGTCGTAGTATCGGAGCCGCCGCTCGTTGTCATATCCGTTCAGTCCCGGCCTCACTGTGAACGCCACTACGTTCTCCGGGCGGAATCCCAACCTTACTGATTGCAGCTTGTGCAGTGTTCGCAGCATCAGCCCTGCTGCCATGACGAGCGTCACGCAAAGCGCGACTTGTATCGCAACCAGCAATCGCCCCGTCCTGAAGCTGCCGCGTACTGCTGGAGTTGTCCGCTTTACGGTCGTACTCACCGCCGACTTCGTGATTGCCGCAGCCGGGGCCAGACCACATAACAGACTGCAAATCAGCGAAACCGCCAAGGCAAACAACAATACCTGCGGACTCACGTGCACCACGACGCCCAGCGGATTGGCACGATCGTTCAGCATTTGAAGCAGGACTGCAGTCATCCAGTGCGACGTCACGATCCCCAATGCGCCCCCTGTCAGAGAAAGCAGGACGCATTCGATCGTCAGTTGCTGGATCACTCTCCCTCTCGTCGCGCCGAGCCCGATCCGCGTCGCCAGCTCGCCCCGCCGGGCTGTGCCGCGTGCCAGCGTTAAGGTCGCAACGTTGGCGCACGCGATCAGGAGCACCGCCAAAGCGATGCCCTCCAATAGCCACAAGGAGGTCGAATAGCGCCGCCGTAGATGCGCCAGTCCGCGCGATGCGTCGGCAATCCTCAACATGGGGACAGTAGCGTCTTTGCCGTCTTGCGGGGCTTGCACTGTATGCCCGAACAGCACCGACATCTCTGCCTGGGCTTGCTCCTCTGTGACTCCCGGCTTGAGCCGGCCCACCACTGTTAACCACCACACGAATTGGTTATCCAGTTTTTCGTCCTCAGCGCCGCCGTTGCGCTGCCATTGTGCCGCGTAAACCGAAAGCGGTATCCAGAAATCAGGCGCCACCGTAGGGTCCAGTCCAAAGAAGTCGGGAGGAGCCACGCCGACGATCTGAGTCGGAGTGTCGTTGATCGTGACCGTGCTTCCAATCGCTGCCGTATCCCCGTTGAGCTGGTTGACAAAAAAGTTGTAACCCACCACCGCGACGGGGGGTGCCGCAGCGTCATCGTCGGAAGCCTCAAGCAGGCGCCCTTCGTAAGGCACAGGCCCCAGCCCGTCGAAGTACGTGCCGGAGACTCCTTGTAACTTGCCAGACTCGGCGCGCTTACCCAAGCCTACGTTTACGTTCTGTTCGTTCGAAGCAAATGCAAACGTATTCTCGAATGACGTGCTCTGCTTCCTCACGGAGTCGTACACTGCGCGTGGCATCGAAGCACCGAAGCGCAGGCCGGACTTGTCTTCCAGCCAGCTGCTGCCCTCGTAGTCGTGCATGAACTTTTCGGGAAAGAAGCCATCCTTAACTCCGCTTTGCAGCATGACCAGGCGCTCCGGCGATCGCACGGGCAGCGCATCCAGCATCACCGCCTTCATCACCGTGAAGATGGCTATATTCGCTCCGATTCCAAGTGTGAGCGACAGCACAACAACAATGCTGAAGACCGGATTCTTCCGCATCATGCGCAACCCGAACCGCAGGTCGTGCATGCAGCTTTCCAGCGGTAGCGCCGACACCATGTGCACGCGTTCGTGGGTCGCTTCGCGGCTTCCGAACTTCACGCGCGCTTGGCGATGCGCCTCGTCCGCGCTCAATCCGCTTGCGATCAGCTCGCGCTCCGCGGCCTCAATGTGAAACGCGATTTCCTCTTCCATCTCGCGATGGAAACGGTCGCGGTGCAGCAATGTATCGATTCGCTGGCGCCAATTCATGCTGCTTCTCCTACGCGGTCTCCAGCACTCGCCCGATCGCCGCAATGAGTTGCTCGAACTGCGATACTTCAATCGCGAGTTGCTTTCGCCCCGCCGCTGTAAGCGAGTAATACCGGGCGCGCCGATTGGTCTCGGACTGCCGCCATTCGGCCTTGACGAGACTTTTCAAAAGCAGCCGCTGAAGCGCTGGATAGAGGGACCCCTCTTCTACGTTCAGAACACATTCAGAAGTCTGCTTGATACGCTGCGCAATCCCATATCCATGCTGCGACCCCGCGCTCAGCGTCTTCAAGATCAGCATCTCCAAAGTTCCCGGTAACAGCTCTGATTTCTCTCTCATAGATAAGCTATGTATAGACGATCGTTGGGAATAGGTCAAGTGATTCGACCGCCTCCAGCGACCGCTCCCCGCACACCATCGCTTCACTGTCATCCTGAGCGGAGCCACGACGTAGCGAAGCGAAGTCGGGGCGGAGTCGAAGGCCTGCCCTGAGCGAAGTGGAAGGGATCCCTACCCCGCAACGAAACCTGACGGCAGAGTAGCCCAACTCCCAGCGAGCTGTCCGACGGCATCTTCCGCCGCACGGGCTCTCAGCGATCTCTGCGCAGCCTTTCTCAGCGCCCTCTGTGGTTAAGCTTTTCCGATACCGTCGATCGTTTCAACTACAATCCCCCCATCCAATGATCCCCGCCCGAACAGCCGAACTGCTGGAACCCTATCTAGGCCCACCGGAAGCCGGAAGCCTGAAGCCGGAAGCCCTCGATCGTATATCGACGTACATCGATCTACTCCAGCGTTGGAACGCACGCGTAAATCTCACCGCCATCCGCGACGAAGAAGAAATCGTAACCCGCCACTTCGGCGAAAGCTTCATGGCTGCCCGTCTCCTGTTTCCCCCGTTTTCCTCTGTGCCCTCTGTTGTGAAAGGTCTGAAAGTTGCCGACGTGGGTAGTGGCGCTGGCTTCCCCGGTGTCCCCCTGAAACTCTGGGCACCCGAAATCTCGCTGACCCTGATCGAATCGAATCACAAGAAAGCGACGTTCCTCAAAGAACTCATCCGAGCGCTTACATTGACGGACATCAATATACAAACAACCCGCGCTGAAGCCGTTGCTCCATCGTCGTTCGACGTGGTCACGCTTCGAGCGGTCGAGCGCTTCGAATCCGTCCTCACGATCGCATCCCGCCTGGTGGGCCCAGGCGGACGCCTAGCCCTCCTAATCGGATCGGCCCAGCTCCCCACGGCTCAATCCATCCTTCCCGGCCTGGTTTGGTCCGCCCCAATCGCGATTCCAGACTCCCAATCCCGCATACTCGCAATCGCCGCCAATCCAGCCTCAACCTAATAACGACTCAAGATAGTAAAAAGTGGTACTAGGAAGTTGGCGAGGGCTTTAATTAATGGGAGTAGCCAAGGATATTGCCAAGAAAGTGGGAGTTATCTGCGATGCATGTTGCAAGACGCTATAAATCGGACAAGATGACCAAAATGTTCCTACAGGAACATTTCTTGAGTTTGTCAGCTGGCCTTGCGACTGTTCCTATAGGAACACTTCTCGAGTTCTCTTGACCCGATGGAGTGTTCCTACAGGAACACTTCTCATACCACACGTCTGACTCGACAAAGTGGTTCCCAAAGGAACACTCAATACGAATGCGACCCTGTGCGCGACCCAACGCCCCTGATCCATGCCAGCAGAGAAACACGGAAAGACACTCTGAATTCGAATCTTTGACTTTGCCTGATGGGCTGCCGTAAAGAACTGCCAAAATGTTCCTATAGGAACACTCATCTGAACGAGCAAAGTGTTCCTACAGGAACATTGGACCTGTTTTGCACACACATTCTAGCTTTGCACAGTTATTCGTGATTGAAATCGCACTGCAAAGCGGACTATTATGCAACTGCTCTAGCTTCTCCTTACAATTCAATGGGACGCGTTATCGCTGTTGCCAACCAAAAGGGTGGCGTCGGTAAGACAACGACTGCCATCAACCTGGCCGCTTCCTTTGCGGCTGCTGAAGTCAATACGCTGCTGGTCGATTGCGATCCGCAATCGAATGCCACCAGCGGCCTGGGATTCGTCAAGGATCCTGAGCGCGTCAGCTCTTATCATCTGCTCATGGGCGCAGCCTCTGCTGAAGAGGCGCTGCTGAAAACAGAGCTGGATCAGCTGTGGCTCATTCCATCGCACAAGAACTTGATCGGCGCAAATCTTGAACTGGTAGACGCTGATGCGCGCGAGTACAGGATGCGCGAAGCGCTTGCGCCTGTGCGCGATCGCTTCCAGTTCGTTGTGCTGGATTGTCCTCCAGCGCTCGACTTGCTTACGCTCAACGCGCTGGTTGCTGCTGATACAGTACTCATCCCGATGCAGGGTGAGTACTTTGCGCTGGAAGGAATCAGCGAGCTGCTCGACACGATCGAGCGCATACGTGCCGGCCTGAATCCTGAGTTGGGTATTGAAGGTGTGGTGCTGACGATGTTTGATGAGCGCACGAACCTGTCACAGCAAGTGAAGAACGAACTCAAGAACTATTTTGGTGAGAAGCTGTGCGGCACAACTGTTCCGAGGAACATTCGCCTGGCTGAAGCGCCAAGTCATGGCAAGGCTGCTCTGATGTACGATCCGCGATCGAAGGGTGCAGAGAGCTACATTCGCCTCGCGAAGGAAATTATTGAACGGCAGGCTTCGGGCTTTGGGCTTCCGGCTAGCGGTGAGGCGCTTGCCAGAGCTGAACTCACCCCAGAGATCACGGAGGAACACAGAGAGGCGGCTGTTGAGGTCGCGGCTGCGGTGGCGCCTGCTGAGGGTATCGCCACAGAGGAACACAGGAGTGAGGCGGGCGTTGAGGAGATACCTGGTCCTGCGGAGATGGACAAGTCGGCTTAGTATATTGATGAACGTCAATGTATTAGATTGATGTACGTCGATATACTGGGCCTGCTGGGAACGCCTTTTGGCGGGAGGGCGGTTTAACGTGTAGGAATCCTTCGCGGCGAAAGGACGCCGCTCAGGATGACAATTCCTGGGATTGCGAGCGAAAAGAAATTATGACTACTTCGGCGGCGGGGAATTTGGCGGGGCACGCGGATAAAGACAAGGACAAGGCGGAGAAGCGGCGGGCGCTGGGGCGCGGTCTGGCGTCGTTGTTGCCGGGCCCTCGGATTTTGAATCCATTTGCGAAGAAAGAGGAGAGTGCGGCGACCACGGGGGCTGAAGCCCCTCCTTCGCAAGGTGCCGCTGACGCGGCCCTAAAGGGCCGCTCTTCCACGGAAGCGCCTGCTTCTGGGGTTGCGGCTAACGCTTCTATTAGGAGCACTTCCACAGCGGAAAACGCAGCAGATTCGCGTCCGGGGAATCGGGCAGCGCATGCTGAAAATCCCCACTTCTCCCAAAAGCAGGGAGAAGTGGGGCACCCGGCTGCGTCGCAACACGTCGCCGAAGCCGGGATTCCGGCGGGTGAAAGTCAAAAGCCCCACCCTTCGACTTCGCTCAGGGCAGGCCCTGTCGCAGAAGACGCGACAAGGATGGGGCACCCTGACGTTTCTGGCTCCGCCGGACAGCCGATGGCGGCTGTCCCCACATACTCTTCCTCTCCTTCTGCGGCCGCTCCCGATATTGCTACTGGGGTTGTTGGATACGATCCGTTTGAGGAAACCAAGGCGGACGACGTCATTGAGATTCAGGCGGTGGCGGACTCGCGCGTGCCTTCAAATCTCGTGGTCAACCTCGCGCTCTCAGACATCGATAAGAATCCATTTCAGACTCGATATGTGGAGGACGACGAGGAGCTGGAGGAGCTGGCGGCGTCGATTACGGCGAGCGGCGTGATACAGCCGATTGTGGTGCGTCCGGCGGAGGAAAAAGGGCGCTACATCCTGGTTCTGGGCGAGCGCCGATTGCATGCCTCGAAGCAGGCGGGAAAGACGCACATTCCGGCGCTGGTGCGGCGCTTGTCGGATCAGCAAGCTGCCGAGATGACGATTATCGAGAACTTGCAGCGTGAGGATCTCAGCCCTCTAGAGCAGGCGCAGGCGTTCAAGGTTCTAAGTAACCAGTTCAGTCTGACACAAGATGAGATTGCGCAGCGCGTGGGATTAGCACGGGCGTCGGTGGCGAACTACATGCGCCTGCTGAAACTGCCGCGCGAGGTGATGCAGATGCTGGCGGAGAAGAGGATCACCTTCGCGAAGGCGAAAGAGCTGTTGAAGCTCGGAGACAATGATCGTATTGCCCAGGCTGCGCTCTACGCGGTAGAGAAGGGGATGAACATCGAGCAGATCGAAATGCTGGTGTTGCGCATGGACGGGCTGCTTGATCCGTTGCCCGACATGCCGGGAGTTAAGAAGGAACCGAGAAAGAGCAGCGGAGCGCGGTGGGTGGATCCGAATGTGCGGGCGGCGCAGGTGGATCTGGAGAGAATGCTTGGAGTACGGGTTCGGATTCGCGATCGCAAAGGCAAGGGGAAGATTGTGATTGAGTACTCCACGGTGGATGATTACGAGCGGGTGGTGGAGATGTTGCGGGGGAAGAAGTAGGGCAGGGGTTAGGGATTAGGGGCTAGAGGTTAGTTAGCGGCGGCCTTACGGCCGCCTTTTTTTGTGGGATCAAGATGGTAATTGGTGGGACGGTGCTCGGCGCTTGGGAATGCATTTTTGGGGCTGGGCTCGTTTGGATGGTTTCATTTGTGGACTGATGTGGGAGATGGGATTGGGAGTTAGCTATCGAGGTTCGTGTTTGCGGGTAGGGATGCTTCGACTGCGTGTCGTCGGCGCTACGCTTGACGCCACTCCGCTCAGCATGACAGTTTTGCTCGATATTTTGATGGAAAAGAGATCGTTTTGATGGAAAAGAGATCGTGCCTTCTGCCCGGATATCTTGTTTTTCGCCGTCTTTCGGGGGTTTTTTGGGGAATCAAGATGGTAATAGTGGGATGGAGCTGGGTCCTTGGATTCGTTTCGGGCTTTGGCCAAGTCTCGGCGGTTTCATTTCCTACCTTCAAGTGGGATCTGGGTTAGGGAGTTAACTAGTTAGGTTCGTGGTTCGGGTAGGGATGCTTCGACTGCGTGGCGTCGGCGCTGCGCTTGAGGCCACTCCGCTCAGCATGACAGTTTTCTTGGGCGTCGACCGGGGATCGAACGGGAGATTGGTTTCTTTCGCTCCTACGGAGCTCGGGCTGCGGGCATGGGTTTCCCACGGCTTGCGCCGTGGGCTGCAATCTTTCGCCGCTTCGCGGCTGAGACTGATCCGCTGCTACGCGCCACCGATCCTGAGACGCGGAGTGTAGTGGAGATAGGGATGCTTCGACTGCGTAGCGTCCGCGCTTCGCTTGACGCTACTCCGCTCAGCATGACAATTCCTCCCCTCCTCCTTATTACCTCTCATTTTCACTATCTCTCATTCCGATCCGCCAGAAGAATCTACTGCCAGAGATGCGAGCCCGCGTTTCTGGTTTCCGGCAACGGGGCGGGTGTCTTGGTCAGATCGCGATCTCGCATCGCGGAGTGGCATACCATGCAGGATTGCTGTGTGCGATTGCCTTCCTGAGAGACCAACGCATAAGTCAATCCGTGAGCCGACCAGGTCACGACCTTGTAGCCTTCGACATTACGGTAGTGAAAGCTGACCTTCTTAAAGGGAACTTCAACACCTCCGGCAGCCACGGCGACTGAATTGGGTGCAACCATCAAGCTCACCGCGCCTGCATCAGCCTGGTAGGCGATGAATGCCGTAGTTTTCCCGCGGAATCGTACCAGCCGTGCTCCATTCAGGCGATAAGGTCTATTCTCATCCGCCAGGGGTGGCGACGCGGGCAGGTCCAGGGCGAATGGGACACTGGCTTTAAACCATTCATTGAGCACTTGCTGCGAGTCCGCATGAACATCGAGCGCGAGACCTCCCTGGAAATGCTGCCGGTGAGTGGCGACGGCGAACTGAGCGAACCTGGATCCTGCGAGAGGTCCAGAAGGCGAGATGTTGATTGCCAGAAACGCGGCAAGCATGAGCACGAGCCCGAACGCCGGCGCCGCAATCCTCCACTGCAGTAGCGACTTCCAAAGGAACGACTGGTGCGCGAAAGATGGCTGCGGGGGCCGATGAAATGCCGGCCGCAGCGGAGGTTCGAGCGAGGCGAGAAATTGTTCCTCTTGTGGCGTTGGATCGGCACTCACGTTGGTTGCGGCGCGCAACAGGGGTCCACAATGACCGCAAGTCGCAGCATGAACGATCAGCTGACGGGCCTTGAACTCCGGCCAGAGTCCCGAGGCGACTTCGTGCCAGTCGATATCGTCGGGCGCCGGGCAGGCGTCTCCGGGAGATTCGAATTCTGTGACTGACAAGTCCGACAGTCCTTGCAAAACATGACGATATCTCGCAAGTTTCCTGTGGCAATCGGAACACGACTGCGCATGCTTCTCAGCGTTGCGGATGGCGCTGGCTAAGAAGCCGGAGCTGGACACACGTCTGGTAGAAGGCTGCGCGAGAGCCTCGAATTCACGGTTGTCGAGATGTCGATTACATGGACGTTCCAAGTTGGGAACCTCCATAACTAATTACGAGTTCTTTAGCGAATTTGCTTTTGGTCGTTTCGGCATTGTTATCGCGAGGAGAATCGAGGAGTTGCTGGCGGATGGAACGCTTGAGCCGTTCCAGGACGCTGCTGACACCCTTGGCCGTCAGCCCGACAGTTGGCAGTGAGGCAATTTCCTTTGTACTCATTCCCTGCCGGAAGTAGAGCCAGAAGATCATTCGATCCCGCTCGACATCGGGACCCGGGAGGCCGTGGCGCAAATAGGCATCGATTTCCTGCAAGAAGAGCGTGTAGTCGATCTGGTGCTGACTTCCCTGCATGTCCTGCCCGGCTTCAGGGTCGACGTCTGCGGTTGAAAGATGGGGGTTGCTGCCGCCGGAGGACTGACTGCAATGGTGCTTGAAATAGTCGTGTGTGGCGTTGGCCGCGACTCTCTTGAGGTAGGCGAGGATGGCATCGGGGTGCACGAGCGCGAACTCGTGCAGCCGACGGCAGTTATCTTCCCAGAGCTTGAGATAGGTTGTTTGGACCAGATCCTCGACGACGGTTCGAGAAGGCTCGCCCCACAGCGTGGCTGATCGCAGCACAGTGAGGCAAATCGGCTTATGAACCCGAGAAACGAACTCCCACCATGCATCATCATCGCAAGACCCCGCGCACAGGCCCACGACATCCACGAGGGATAAGGATGAGTATCGAGTGCAGCTGACAGGCTTCGACATGCAGAGATTTCCAGACGACTCCAAAGAAATTTGTTGATGCTGGTTGAACGCGGCAGGCCGAGTAATAGGGTCAAGTCCGACGTCTGGAGGATTGGATGTCGGCGGTTCGGGCAAATTGTAAAAACGTTGTCTTCAGGTTGACGAATGTTTGTAAAGTGCCGGGTGTAGGGATGCTTCGACTGCGCGGCGTCGGCGCTACGCTTGACGCCACTGCGCTCAGCATGACAGTTTTGGTCGTCTGCCGCGATCGAACGTGAGATTCGTTTCTTTCGCTCCTACGGAGCTCGGGGCTGCGGGCATGGGTTTCCCACGGCTTGCGCCGTGGGCTGCAATCTTTCGCCGCTTCGCGGCTTACCTGCTGTCGTGCAAGAGCAATTCTTTTTGCTGGAAGTTTTGCGTGTTCAGCGGTCTTGCGTAGGACAAGGCGAGTGTGGTGAAGGTAGGGATGCTTCGACTGCGTGTCGTCGGCGCTTCGCTTGACGCCACTCCGCTCAGCATGACAGTTATTTGTTGGTCGTCTGCCGCGATCGAACGTGAGATTTTGTCTCTTTCGCTCCTAGGGTGCTTGGGGCTGCGGGCGCGGGTTTCCTCAGTCGCTGGTGGCGACTGAGATGAATTTGTGGGTTGCTGGATTGTATACGTATACGGAGCTGGCGCTTTCGTCTTTGAAAAACTCAACAGCATCGCGTTTGGTTTTCAGTTTTTCGGGCTCATCTTTGTCGCATTCCCAATACCCCTTTCCACACGCGGTTTCGTATTCCCCGGGTTTGACCTTTGCGATGCCCATCACTTCCAAGAATGCGATGTCCATCACCTCGAGGCGGTGCCAATCGCAGCCCTTTGCGGTTGTGAGACAGATGAAAAAGCCAAGCTGATGAGAGCGCTGATTGATTAGAAGGAGGGCGATGTCTTTGACATCGTCTCCGTTGAAATCTGCTTTTACTGTTAAGAATTGGTTTGGGTCTTTCTGCCTGAAGTCTTGCCTGGTGAGGTCGGGGGTGGGCTTCGTCCATCCGGCGGGCAATTGTTGTGCGCTGCATGCTGTTGCCACGAGGAGCAGAAATACGGCGAACCCTTGCTTCATGGCGAGAATATTAAGGCGTAGGGGGATCGAGGTCTACGTGACCGTCGTGCAGGACTTGCAGCGGCGTGTTTAGTGGCTCCATGAGGTGAGTGTGGCGTCGGCGCTACGCTTGACGCCTCTCCGCTCAGCATGACAGTTTTTTTGGTGGGGCGTCCGGGGGGATCGAACGGGAGATTGGTTTCTTTCGCTCCTACGGAGCTCGGGGCTGCGGGCATGGGTTTCCCACGGCTTGCGCCGTGGGCTGTAATCTTTCGCCGCTTCGCGGCTTGCGTGACTGTGGTGCAAGAGCAATTCGTTTTGCTTGTTCAGCGGTTCTTGCCTAGGACAACGCGAGTGGCGGAGGTGACTGCGTGGCGTCGGCGCTTCGCTTGACGCCACTCCGCTTAGCATGACAGTTATTTTGGGCGTCTGGGGGGCCGAACGTGAGATTGGTTTCTTTCGCTCCTACGGAGCTTGGGGTTGCGGACGCGGTTTCCCACGGCTTGCGCCGTGGGCTGCATTCTTTCGCCGCTTCGCGGCTTACGTAACCGTCGTGCAAGAGCAGTTCGCCTGTGCGGGGTTTGCTTGTTGTGGTCCGAGGTTGGTAAGCCAAGTGTGGTGGAGGTAGGGATGCTTCGACTGCGTGGCGTCGGCGCTTCGCTTGACGCCACTCCGCTCAGCATGACAGGTCTTCGGTCTTTGGGTGGTGGATTGGGGTGGCGAATTAGACTGCGGCTCGCAGAGGCTGAGGTTGGGATTGTTCGTTTTCGGCGGGGAGGGGGACTATTACGGAGACTTTTGTCCCGTTGGGATCGGAATCGATTTCCATTGCGCCTTGAAATTGGAGGATGCGTTCACGCATGCCGCGTATGCCCACGCCGGAACCAGCCGATCGGACTTGCTCCAGTTTTTCGGGAGACATTCCTTTGCCGTTATCGGCTACTTCAATCCTGATGCCGCCGTTGGATGGGCAGGCGGCGATGCGAGCCTTGGTGGCACCGGAGTGGCGGTGGATGTTGGTCAAAGCTTCCTGAACAAAGCGGAAGAGGACGAGATCGAGCTCGCGAACGAGCCTGCCACGCATATCCGGAATTTCGACGTCGATTTCGAGGCCCGTGCGCTCGGTTAATCCTGCGGCGTACCAGCTGAGTGCGGCCTGTAGGCCGCTTTCGTCGAGCAGCGGAGGATACAAGAGGTAAGAGGTGGTGCGGATCTCACTTTGCAGCTGCCGGACAGTTTCGCGGAGCTGCTCGGCCTGAGTGATGATTTCGGGAGAATTTCCTGCCTTGCCGACAAGCTGGTCCACCTGCATCCCGAGAATAGCGAGGGATTGTCCGGCACTGTCGTGAAGCTCGCGGGCGACGTGGCGGCGTTCATCATCGCGAGCGCGCATGAGCTGCCAGGAGAGTTCCTGTAGTTCGCGAGTACGGGAGCGGACTTCGGCGTCTAACGATTCGGAGAGGTGACGGAATTCTTTTTCGCGCTCACGGACAAGTTCGGCGGCGCGGACTTGGGCAGTGATGTCGCGAGCGACCTTGGAGGCTCCGATGATTTGTCCGGCGGAATCCCTGACTGGAGAGATGGTGAGTGAAACGTCGACCAAGGAACCGTCTTTTCGTCGCCGGAGAGTCTGGAAGTGATCGACGCGTTCGCCTCGGCGAATGCGAGCAATAATGCCGGCTTCTTCGTCCCAGCGATCGCGGGGGATGATGAGGGTGATGTGCTTGCCGATGGCCTCTTCAGCGGAGTATCCAAAGACGCGTGCGGCGCTTTTGTTCCAGCTGGTAATGATGCCATCGAGAGTCTTGCTGACGATTGCATCGTCCGAGGAATCGACGATTGAGGCCAGCAGGGCGGTGTTGCGCTCGGCGCGTTTGCGTTCGGTAATTTCGCGGGCCACCTTAGATGCGCTGACCACGCGGCCGGTGGAATCGTAGACAGGAGAGATCGTCAGGGAAATATCGAAAACACTGCCGTTCTTTCGCTGGCGGACTGTGTCAAAGTGCTCGATACGTTCGCCGCGGCGGATGTGGGCGAGGATGTCATCCTCTTCCGCAAGACGGTCTTTGGGGATGATCAGGCTGATATGGCTGCCGATGGCCTCTTTGGAGGAATAGCCGAAGACGCGTTCGGCAGCTTTATTCCAGCTGGTGATGATGCCATCGAGAGTCTTGCTGATGATGACGTCGTCGGTGGAATCGACAATCGCAGCGAGCAAGTTGCTGGATTGATCATTCTTATGCCGTCCGAACTCCTGAGAGGCCGTATCGGAACGGTGATTGTGCCGGTCCTCGAGGGCGCGGTCGATGATCGGAAGCAGGTTGCGGCTGAGATCGGATTTGCTGCAATAAGCGCGGGCTCCCACTTCAACAGCCTGCCTGGATACGATGGCGGGATCGTTCTGGCTGACGAGAATCACCTCGGCCTGCGGGAGTTCACGGCGGAGAATACGGGTGGCGTCGAGCCCGTTCATGACGGGCATGCTCACATCCATAAGGACAACGTCGGGATGAGTCGCGTGGGCCCGCACGATGGACTCCTGGCCATCGGCGGCTTCGGTGATTTCCCACTCAGAGCGGGCGGAAAGCATGGAGGCGATGAGTCGGCGAACCCGGGCATCATCGTCGACCAAGAGTATTTTGGCGTGAAGCATTAATTAAGAAACCTGACCAGAGCTGGATGAACGCGCTTCATAACGCGCGCTCTTTATTGTCGCAGGCGAGGTCACGAGGGAATATACAGGATTGTACGCAGTGTCTCTAGGGGGCTCGACTGTAGGTGGAGGACGCTCTAAAGAGTGAGTTGGGGGCTTCGTAAATCCCCACCTCTGACAAAACCGGCCAGAAGTGGGGCACCCTCAGACTTTGTGCCCTGCCTACTGTTGGCCTCCTGCAGTGGTGCGGGCGGAAGCATTCTTCACGTATTTGTCGAACCAGTGCAGCATCTCGTAGACCTCCTGTTCGTTGGATTCCAGGGCGGTATACCAGTGCGGCTCATGGGGAAGCAGGACGAGGCGGGTAGTGCCTCCGTTGCCGCGTATCGCCTCGTAGAGCTTGCTGGATTGCAAGGGGGTGGTGCCCGGGTTGGCGTCTTCGGCGCCGTGCATAAGCAGGAGCGGCGTTTTGATTTTATCGGCGGAGAAGAATGGGGAAACTTTCACATAGACGTCGGGAGCCTCCCAGACGGAGCGCCGCTCGTTCTGAAATCCGAAAGGAGTGAGCGTCTTGTTGTAGGAGCCGCTGGTGGCGACTCCGGCGCGGAATAAATCGGAGTGGGCGACGAGGTTCACAGTCATCAGGGCGCCATGGCTGTGGCCAGTGACGCCGATGCGATCGGGATCGGCCACACCCAGACGGACGGCTTCATCGACGGCGGCTTTGGCGTCGGCGACGAGTTGGTCGAGATAGGTGTCATAGGCTTTTTTCGGATCGCCGATGATGGGGAAGGCGGCGCGGTCGATGATGGCGTATCCGGCAAGAAGCAGCAGGCGGTACTGGCGGAGCTGGGTGAACGTCTGTTGGGAACCGGAAACCTGTCCGGCGGTGGAAGAGTCGGCGTAGTCGAGCGGGTAGGCGTAGAGGATCGTTGGAACTCGGGTACCTTCTTTATAGTCCGGAGGCGTGTAGAGGGTGAAGGAGAGATCGAGGCCATCGGAGCGTTTGTACTTTATTAGGCGCTTCTTGATCGCGCGGACGGCGGGGGTTGGGTCGGCGATGTGTGTAACGGCGGCGCTGGTGGAGCTGTAAGTGGCTTCTCCTTCGGGAGGATCGATTTTATCTTCCAGGGTGCGCTTGAAGGCGTTGGGAGGATCGGTTGGCGTCTGATGCCAGGTAAGAAAGGTCTTGGTATCGGCTCCGGTGAAAGCAACGAATTGCTCGTAGCAGGATCTGTCGGAGCGGAAGAGCCGCTCGGACTGCTGGCTGGAAAGATTGAGGCGATCGAGGAAGGGGCGGTCGCCGTCAGGGGAGGCGCCCTGTCCTCGCATGTAAATGGAATCGCCTTCCTGCAGGATTACGGAGGCTCCATTGGCGAGTTGTCGGCGAACGGGACTGCCTGGATTCTTGTAGAGCTCGTCGGTGGAGAGATCCCAGAGCAAGCGAGGCTTCTGTTGCGGGTCGTCGACGTTGACCAGGAAGGTCTTTCTCCAGTGCTTGTTCTGGTCGTACTCGGTCAGCAGGGCGACATTCGGTTTTTCACTCCATCCATAGCTGACGTAGCGCTGCTCGGTGCGGGCGATCTCTGCGGGCGGGGCGTCAAAAGGAGCTTTCGAGAGCATGATCTTGTCGCGGTTGGGGACGTTGACGTTCCAGTCGCCACCGTCCAGTGCCTCCGCCCAGACCAGCGTGGCGGGATCGGTGGCGCGCCAGGAGAAATCGCGTGGTCCAAGAGGAACGCCGTGAATGGGAACACGGTCGGCCAGGGGCAGTGAAGCGATAGTGTGCGGGGAAACGTGAGCGGGTTGGGAGATGTCCCAGACTTCGACTTCTTTGGGGAAGTGGTCGTAGGTGGTGATGTAGGAATAGGGCTTGTGAATGTAAGTGACCAGGATGTGCTTTCCGTCGGGAGCGGGGCTGAGACTCTCGTAGTGTGCCTGCTTGCCGATGGGCATGATCGCTCCCGTGGCGATGTTGACCAGCGCGAGTTGTGAGGCGGCATAGTAGTCGAAAACGTCCTCACTATGCTTGCTGTTGAGGGTGTCGCGAACTTCGTATGTGCTGCTCTGGCCTTTCTGGCCATCGGTTTCCTGGATGCTGGGGCCGATGGGGGCTTTGGTTGGTGCTGGAGGTGCACCCAGTCCCTTAGGAACTAACTTCGCCAGAATGGTTTTCTGGTCGGGGATCCACATGAATTCGTCGTCGAACATGGGATTGAGACGGACGTCGGGAATGCGATGCGCCTGGCCTGTGGCCACATCGCCGACCCAGAGTTCCACGGAGTCGGTGGCGAGGTTGACGAAGGCGAAATGCTTTCCGTCAGCGGCCCAGACGGGCTCGCCGGGGCATGCGGCAGCGGAAAGAGCGATGTGGACTTGTTTCGAGTCGGCCACGTGGACGAGATCGAACTTCGCCGCGCATGGAGTGATGCCGTAGCCGCCGGGCGTGTCGTGCTTGCTGTGATTGCCGGGTTCGACGCGGACGCCTGCGAGGCGGAGAAACGGAGTGGCCACGCGGGTGATGGAGGGATAGTCCTGCCACGATACAAGAAGGATGGTGTCGTCGGTGGGACTCACGATCGGCTGAGGAGGAGAGCCGGCGCGCATGACGTCGAGAATGTTTTGCGGGGGCTGGTTGTATCCGGAGGCGCTTTCGGCGGTTTTCGCCGGGGCGCTCGCCTGCGGCTTCGCTGGACGGGCGAAGGCGCCCGTCCCCACATGGCCCGTGGATGCTGGCGTGGACTGCGCCGCCACGGGCAGAGACGAAGCTATATAAAAAAGAGCGGCTGTAAAGGGACAGAGTGCAGCGCTACGAGTTCTCATGATGGTTATGGTTCTCCACTTCAGTCTGACGGAGCCGAGAGTCTGACGGAAGCTGAAACTATGTGCAAAATTCGAGCGGAAGGCAAGTTGATTTACAATTCGTGAACTGCTTGAGGCGCGCATCCGCAGAATTGCAAATCATCACCCCCGAAATCTTTGAAGAGGTCCGTCCAGCGGGCAAGGGAATGTCGGTGACTTCACGCAGACGAGGATGAAACGGGAATGGAGAATTTTGAGCAGAAACGCCGAGATTTCCTGATTACGGTTGGAGGTCTCGGCATCAGCCAGGTATTGATGCAAGGCATTGTCGCGGGGCAGGCGGCCGCGGGGCAAGGAGCTGTGCTGGGTCCGGGCGAGGGCGAACATCTGATTCACTTTCGAGACCACGGCGACATTTTTATTAAGATCGGCGCGGCCACGGGATCGAACGATCTGGCTATGGGCACGCAGCAAGTCATGAGAGGCACGGGTATTCCTGTCCACCGGCACTTCAAAATGGATGAAGCGTTCTACGTGCTGGAGGGGAGCGGACGCGTGCTACTGAACGATGTACCCCATCCTTTCGAAAAGGGCAGCGTTATTTCGATTCCCAAGAACTCCTGGCATGGATTTGAGAATCCAGATCACGAATTGTTGGTGCTGTGGGTTGTAGCTCCGGCAGGACTGGACGGATTTTTCCGCGAGACGTGTAGTCCGCTGGGAGCGCCGGCGAGGCAGCTTAGCCGGGAACAGATCCGGGAGATTGCGCGGAAATACGATACGGACTTCCGGTAGAATATTGGTGTTGCCGCCGGGCAAAAATAGGAACGTTCGTTTTCGATCGTGGGAATTCGGGCAAAGAATCAGGTGTCCCTTCGGGACACGATGCTTGCTCCGCACACAACCCGGCGTTGAAACGCCGGGCTATTGTCAGCGGTCCCTCCGGGACCTGGGTGGGTGTCTGCCATTCCTGAGAGAACGCACGATATCAACTTCGGTTTTCCATCGTGGGAATCCCGATCAAGGTCGACGAATTCCTTCCGAATACCATGCCATCTAGATACATCCCTCATCGGGACGCTTTCAGCACAATGTCTGATTGTGGCATGTAGGCGCTGAAGTCCGTCATCTTGAAGTCGCGTTTGAAGTCGAGGGTGAGGCTGGCGATTTCCTGATCACCCGCCAGCCATCTTATGACCACGCTTATTGGCCTGCGGTCGCATTTGGGCTTCAGGTTGGTGAGGAGCGGGCGGGTGCTCTGGGTCAGGAATTCGATTGGGAGGCGAAAGGTTCCATCCTGAGGCGCGGTTTCGGCGGACGGTCCGGGCTGGTCGTTGGCGAACATCAACTGAACGCGCACCTTTGAGTCGCGAGTCGAGTTCTCGACTCGACCTTTCACAATCACGGTATCGACGGGACATTGCGCACTGGCGATGGCGGTGCCTGCCAGCCATGTAAAGAGAAGGGTTCGCGCAGGGAAAAGCATGCGACCTCCCGAAAGGCTTTCACAATATAGACCAGTTTTGGGTGAGATGGCGCGAGAACCACGAATGTAACAAGTGGGACAGAGAGCTCAAAATACAGGACGTTTGGAGGGAGAGGTAGTTTCGATAGGTCGAAAAAATCTGGGAAATCGCGTTGGAAGGCTTGATTTGGAGATGTTGACCAAGCTGGTTCGGCGCGGAAACGGGGAGTGCTGGGAAAAAGTTCAAATTGCCCTCCGGGACAAACTGCGACTCGATGTGACGAGCATCCCTATTTTTTCGCTCCTTATAGATCATGCGAAACATTCGTGGAGATCCCTCCGCCCGCTCGTGAAAACGCGGGCGCTCGGGATGACCCCGTGGGCTCAAGAATTACCTTGGTTTGGGGTGGTTACCAGAGTAAGGCGTAGGAGGGGCTCATCTTCACTAATATCAGGGCAGGTGTCGAAAGCGGTAAGGACGTGCGGTCGTAGAGGGGGCGTGAAGAATGAGTATCACTCGTGTCTTCTGGTGTTTGCTGATCGCCTGCCTGGTCATACTCTGCGCAGGATTCTGGTTGCATGACGGAGTGGCGCCGGCCACGGCTCCAAGTCTTGCATCCGCAAATCAAGTCACACATGACGGTTTAGCCAAGACCGCAGTGTTGTCGGACGGGTCCGATCTTTATGTCGCCGAAGAGAAAGGCGGCCACCAGATCATTTCCAAGGTTAATCCCAACACGGGCGAGCAAACGACGGTGTCCACGCCGTTCGCGGACGTCCGGGCACTTGATGTGGCGCCGGATCACCTGAGCCTCCTGGCGTCGCCGACGCGCGCGGGTGCGAAGAATCGCGAGTTGTGGAGGATTCCGCTAACCAAGGTGGCGTCAGCGCGGCTGGGGAAACTAGCGGTCGACGATGCATCATGGTCCCCGGATGGTCAAGAACTGGTTTCCGTAAAGGGCCACGAGGTCTGGATCATTTCGGCCAAAGGGGCGAATGAGAAGAAGGTTGCAGAGGTCAGCGGGAAGCCGTTCAGTCCGCGCTTCTCTCCCGATGGACAGCGCATACGGTTCAGCGCCAGCGACATGGAGACCGCCAGTTCGGCATTGTGGGAAGTGAACCGGGATGGATCGAGTCTGCACGAGCTGCTGCCGGGATGGGATAAGTCCCACACATTCTGCTGTGGCGTGTGGAGTAACGACGGGAAGTCGTATGTTTTCCAGGCCACGCAAAGCTGGCCGCCGATTACAACGTTGTGGGTTCTGGCCGACGGTAGCGCAGAGCCGAAGCAACTGACGGACGGGCCGATGTCGTTTGGAAGCCCGTGGCCGGCAGAGAAAGAAAAGATCTGGGCACTCGGAGTGAATCCGATGGCCGAGGTGGTGAAGTACGACGCAGCCCACAAGAAATATTCTCCGGTGCTGGCTGGGATCTCAGCGACCGATCTTGATTTTTCGGCAGATGGGAAATGGGTCACCTATGTTGCGATTCCGGATGGAACGTTGTGGCGCAGCTGTGCGGATGGAAGCGAGCGGCTGCAACTGACGTTTGCGCCGGAGCGCGCGGCGCTGCCGAAGTGGGCTCCTGACGGGAAGCAGATCGCTTACGTGAGCATCCGTGCAGGACAATCGACACAGATCACTTTGATCGGTGCGGATGGCGGGAAAGCGAAACCGGTGTACGCCGAAAAACGTGGCCAGATCGATATGAACTGGTCGGCAGACGGACGCCGGATGATCTTCGGTTATGTGGTGGCGGCCACGAATCTGAGCATCAGCATGCTCGATATAAAAACGCACAAGGTCACGACGATTCCGGGATCAGAGGGAATGTTCAGCCCGCGCTGGTCGCCGGATGGTCGCTATATCGCAGCCCTGACGCCTGACTACACGAAGGTGATGCTGTTCGACTTCCAGACGCAGAAGTGGACGACATGGTTCACCGATGCGGCGGGGTCGGTAAGTTATCCGCAATGGTCCGGTGACAGCAAGTCGATTTACTTCGACGACATGGTGACGGATGAGGAGTCGATCCGGCGGGTCAAAGTCGGCGAAGATCATGCGGAAAGCGTTCTTGTACTGCGCGGGCTCGAGCGCTACATGGGGCCATACGGATTCTGGGTCGGCCAGGCGCCGGACGGCACGTGGATGTTCGTCCGCGACCGCAGCACGCAAGAGGTATATAGCCTCAATGTGGGGTTATCCAAATGAGCCCACTACGAATGTTGTTCCCCAACAGCAGTTGTAGGACTCGGAGAGTGGCGCGAACGGGCCTGATTCTGTGCCTGTTCGCATGCGTGATGCGCATGCCACTGGTGGCGCAGAATGAAGAGGGCGCGGCGGAGAGAAAGGTCGTAAGCCGCGTGGAACCGAAGTATCCGCCGACGCTGGAGCGGCTATACATCGGAGGTGTGGTGCGTTTGCAGGTAGAAATCGCGGCCAACGGTAGCGTGGAGAACGCCCAGATAATCGGAGGCAATCCGATTCTGGGGCAGGCTGCGATCGCGGCGGTGAAGCAGTGGAAGTACGCTCCCGGGAGTCACAAGACCAAGCAGACCGAGCGGTTGGAGTTTGATCCGCACCGGTGAGATTCCGCAGTCGCTGCGTATCGCGGACTTGGGTACGTTACAGTCAAAATCCCCACTTCTGGCAAAACCGGCCAGAAGTGGGGCACCCTTTTTAGCGGGAAATCCTTATGCAGGAACAGGGTCGGGGAAAACCTAGATCACCTTGGATGCCGCTGCTGATCGCGGTTCTGATCGCACCCGTTACTGGAGTCGTTGTTTATTGGTTGTCGCTATACGCGATCGCCACACTGGCCGATAGTTGGCAGCCGGTGTGGCTTGGGGATAGTTCCTACTCGCAAATCATTGTCCTGACATCGGACCATTCGACAGGTCATGCCGCGGAATTAATTCCGGTCTACAACGCGGCTAACTATGCGGCCGTGCGTCCCGGTTCTTCGTTCTTGATCCCGGTTGATCGAAAAGAGGAGATACAGGCGCAACTCAAGGCTGATCTCAAGCTCTCCTCGTTGACCTTCGACGTCAAACCACTTCCGGACGGGCAAGAAGAAATCACGCTTTCCTTCATGGATCGGACCGACGACTCGTACGGCTCGCGTTACAGAGCGAGCAAGGATAGGGTGCAGCTGGAGAGCTATCGTTATGCGTCGGATCGCGGGGCGATCGGAGTCCTTCTCTATGCCATGATTCTTACGGTCGGGATTCACATGCTGGTATTTGGTGTTCTGCTGGTCCGCGCGATCTATTTGTGGTGGAGGCGGCGTCGGGCTGTGGATGTCTTGATGGCAAGAACCTAGGGACGGTATGCACGCGGATATCAAGATCCCCACTTCTGGCAACATCGGCCAGAAGTGGGGCACCCGGGTCGGCATCCCAAACTGGGGAAACTTTGGGCACGTTACCTGGGTGCCACCCACTGGCGAGCCATTTTCAGATCTTGGAATTTGCGAGAAACTTGCTTCATGAACGCGGAAACGAAGAGCGGCAAGGATACGTTGAAAGTTGAGAAGGTATCGATTCTTGTGCTTGGTCTGTGTATCGCGGTGCTGGTTTACTTGGTGATCGCGCGTCCCTTCTAGTACTTCTCCTCGACAATTTAGGTCGCGTTCTAAACGGCGCTTCTTGCGTCACTGTCTTACGCCCCTTCGGGGCTTGAGTTCCTTTAGAAAACAAAACCCACCGCTTGCGCCGGGGGCTGCATTCTTACGCCGCTTCGCGGCTTGTGGGTGTAGTTTGGAATGCAACCAGAAATAGAATTGGTGGACGATGCTGGATCATTCGATCTTGAGTTCCGTTGCCGAACAGATGATGAGCGGGACGCAGGTTACTGTTGGAGATCGAAAATCGCGAGTTTCGCGGACCGGTTCGCAGCGGTTGCGGACTGTGCGGTTTCTGATGGGTGGCAAGGAGTATCAGGCGATTGAGCAGAATCCCGAGAAGCCCAGCCGGTGGGGAAAGCTGGCTCGGGAAGGGCGGCGGGTGGTGCAGGTGCGGGATCTGACTTCGCAGAAGTATGTTGCGGCTGTGGTGGATGGGAAGGTTACGGAGTACTCTCGGTAGCGCAAAAGTAAATCTTCACCGCAGGGGACACAGAGGAACACGGGGACTTCAAAATCCCCACTTCTGGGCCAGAAGTGGGGCACCCGTCTTGTTTTGACGAATCTCAGGTGGAGGGCATTTAGTGAACTGGAGAATATTGTTCTCGATATGTTTTCTCACTTGTACGGGAATCGCGTTCGCACAACAGAATGAGCAGCCGATCCGGTTGCATCCTCAGAACCCGCATTACTTTCTTTATCGCGGGAAGGCTGTAGCTCTGGTCACAAGCGCTGGGCACTATGGCTCGGTGATCAATGGCGACTTCGACTTTCACAAATATCTCGCGGCACTGGACGCGGGTGGGATGAACTACACGCGTGTGTTTGGCGGGTCGTATGTGGAGTTGCCGGGACAATCATTCGGGATCAAGCGGAACAATCTAGCGCCGGAGCCAGGGAAGTTTGTTGCGCCGTGGGCGCGGAGTTCCGAGCCGGGTTACGCAGGCGGCGGGAACAAGCTGGATCTCTCGAAATGGAATCCGGAGTACTTCTCGCGGTTGCATGATTTTCTCGGCGAGGCAGCACGGCTGGGGATCGTCGTCGAGATTGGATTGTTCTCTTCGCAGTATGGGGAGATGCAGTGGAACCTGTCTCCGTTCAAACGCGAGAACAATGTAAATGGGACGGATGCGATCGACTGGAAAAAGGTGAACACGCCAGAAAACGGAAACATCCTGGGATATCAGGAAACGTATGTGCGGAAGGTCGTACGGGAGTCGAACGCGTATCCGAACGTGATATTTGAGATTTCGAATGAGCCGTGGTCGGATCGGCCGGTGCTGAAGGATGTGGTGAATCCTTATTTGTTTCAAGGGCGGGATCAGTATCCGAATTCGATCGATTTGCCGGATGAGGCGACCATGACGTGGCAGGCGAAGGTCGTCGAGTGGATTAGGAGCGAAGAAGCGGGGCTGTCGAACAAACACCTGATCGCGCAGGATTGCTGCAACTTTCGATACGCGATGCAGGGCGTGTTGCCGGGGGTGAGCGTGGTGAACTTTCATTATGCGTATCCGGAAGCGGCGACGCTGAACTATGGGTTGGACAAGGCGATCTCGTATGACGAGACCGGATTTCTCGGGCAGAGTGATGACGCGTATACGCGACAAGCGTGGAACTTCATGCTGGCGGGAGGAAGCGCCTTCGACAGCCTGGATTACTCATTTACCGCAGGGCACGAGGATGGGACGGATGTTGAGCCGAATGGGCCGGGTGGTGGGAGTCCGGAACTGCGGCGGCGGTTGAAGATTTTGAGTGAGTTTTTGAAGACGTTGCCGCTGGTGGAGATGAAGCCAGATTTTGATGTTGTGGGCCACGCGGGGGGAGTGGTGACGCATACGTTGTCATCGACCCATGGGGAATATGCGATTTACGTAGATGGGAAAGGTCCGGTGGAGTTGGGATTGAATCTGCCGGCCGGATCGTATGAGGTTTCGTGGATGGATGTGATTTTCGGAAAGAAGATGGATGCGCAGACATTCAGTCACTCAGGCGGAAAGAGGAGCATGGCGAGTCCTGAGTTCGCGAAAGGGATCACGTTGCGGATTTCGCGGAGGGAATCAAAGTAGTTATCGGTGGGAGTTTTTGCGAGAGTTTGCGGGATAAGAGGCAACCGATAGCGGGCTTTTCCTTACGATGTGGAGTGGGCTGGCGGAATGCTTGAACCACTAAGGCACGAAGGCTCGCCGCAGGGGAGCCTTCGCCATGATTTCTGCAGGTCGCACTTCTAACATGAGTCGCAGCGCGGGTAGGGATGCTTCGACTGCGCGGCGTCGGCGCTGCGCTTGACGCCACTTCGCTCAGCATGACAATCCTCAATCTGTGCGAGAGGAATCAAAGTAGTTATCGGTGGGACTTTTGCGAGAGTTTGCGGGACAAAGTGCAAGAGATAGTGGACTTTTCCCTTCGATGTGGAGTGGGCTAGCGGAATCCTTGAACCACTAACGGCACGAAGGTTTAGAAAGCGGAGCGGGGTATCTCATCAATTACTAGCTCGATTTGAACGGGCGGAGTTCTCACGTCAGTCGCGCCGATGGTAGGGATGCTTCGACTGCGTCGCGTCTGCGCTGCGCTTGACGCGACTTCGCTCAGCATGACAATTCTAAAATCTTTGCTGATGATTGGTAGTGAACGTGGGCTTAGTGGCGACTTAGAAGATAGAGATATGCCAGGACGCCTAGGATCATCGCCCACACAATGAACTTGAATATCCTACCCAGGTTGTTCGGCTCGGGCGTGATGGGGCGTCCATCGATTGTTCCTGTACCTGCGTCGAGCATCGGAATGTCGCTAGCCTGGCTCGGTAGTGCCGGGTTCTTTGGAGAATCCAAGGTCAGTCCTTGCGGGGTGGAATTCACGCCGAGCGCGGTTTTCTCATTGATGGTCAATTTGAAGCTGGCGGTGCCGGCTTGCGACGCCACTTGTTTGGCGAGTTTCGGAGCGAGATGTCTAAACGCAAAACCTAGCAGTTTTTCCAGCGCGGGATTCACGGAGTCGGCTGCGTTTGTGATACGGGCGGAAGCGTCGGGGTTTGAGGAAAACGAGAATCCTCCGTTTGACGTTTTGACCAGGAGCGACACGTTGATCTTTTTGCCCTCGCCTGGGATTCCGAGCTCTGGGAACTCCGCGCTGACCGCTGCCAGAATCTTCTGATGCAGTTCCTCGCGGGTAGACGCTTCAATCGGCTGGACTGTCGGATCGGTAGCATGCGCGATGAATCCGCCACCGGGCTTGGGCTCGATCTTGAATGGGATCCGCTGGATGATGTGCTTGAGATCGATCGGACTGTCCATGAGGATGATGGTAGCGTGGCTGGGAAGATGCGTCCTGATTACGTTGGTGATGTCCGATGGGAGTGAGGTCGCACGGAGATCCCTCGCTCCGCCTGAAAACCGGCTCCGCTCGGGATGACGGCGGCGGGCTGGAATGGGTCTCATGAAATGTCAAAATCCCCACTTCTGGCAACATCGGCCAGAAGTGGGGCACCCGGGCCGGCAACGCTGCCATCTTTTATTTGTCGACTAAGGCCATTACGTGTTCGGGATAGCGCTGGCCTGCTGCTGCGTCTTTGGGAAAGACTTCGTCTAGGCGGGCGAGGTCTTGCTGGGAAAGTGCGATTTGCGAGGCTGCCGCGTTTTCTTCCAGATACTTTCTGCGCTTGGTTCCTGGTATGGGCACGATATCCGTTCCCTGCGCTAGAACCCATGCCAGCGCAAGCTGCGCGGGCTTGCAGCGCTTCTCGGTGGCGATCTCTTCGACCTTGCGAACCAGGTCGAGATTCTTCTGGAAATTTTCTTGCTGAAAACGGGGCGAATTGCGGCGGTAGTCGTCTGCGGGGATGTCGTTGAATGATCGGAACTGTCCGGTGAGAAATCCGCGGCCGAGCGGGCTGTACGCGACGAATCCGATGCCGAGTTCGCGGCAGGTCGAGAGCACTCCGTTGTCTTCGGGATCCCGTGTCCAGAGAGAGTATTCCGTTTGCAACGCCGTAATGGGATGGACCTTCATGGCGCGGCGGAGCGTATCGGGGCTGGCCTCGGAAAGGCCCAGGTAGCGGATTTTCCCTTCCTTCACGAGTTGCGCCATTGCGCCAACGGTCTCTTCGATTGGCGTGTTGGGATCGACACGGTGCTGATAGTAAAGATCAATGGTCTCAACCTCGAGCCGACGGAGGCTGGCTTCGCAGGATTGGCGGACGTACTCAGGCTTGCCACTGACGCCGCGCGCGTGCGGATTTTTGGGATCACGAACGATTCCGAACTTGGTGGCCAGGAATACATCATTGCGGCGGCCCTTGATGGCGCGTCCGACGAGTTCTTCGTTTTTGTGCGGTCCGTAGACGTCGGCGGTGTCGAGGAAAAAGATTCCGAGATCGAGCGCACGGTGGATGGTCGCGATAGATTCAGCGTCATCGAAGCCGGAGTAAAACTCGGACATCCCCATGCAGCCGAGGCCCTGGGCGGAAACTTGAAGGCCAGCGTGGCCGAGATTGCGGATTTGCATGATGCACCTTTCGGAAAGGAGTCGAGCGAAATAGTACTCCTTTCTAGATGCGGTGAGTCGGCGGAGGGTTCAGGGAACTCTGGACGGAGAACACGGGGGCGTTTATCGCGGTGGGACGTCGGAATTGGGTGAGATCCCTCGCTCCGCCTGAAAGGCGGCTGCACTCGGGATGACGCCTCACCGGGAGTGGTTCTTGAACGGACTTTCAAAATCCCCACCCTGTCTCGCAGAAAACGCGAGACAAGGATGGGGCACCCGTTTGTATTGAAATTTGACTAGCGGATGGATCCTTGGGCTGCTGCCATTGCGGCGGGCTGGCGGTTCAGCTGATTCAATTCGTTGAGCGCGCTCAGGCCCTTATAGATATTGAACAGGGCGAAAGCGTGAAAAGCCAGATCGAGCCACAGGCCGAAGCCCAGGAAAATCAGGCCGTCCAGTGCGTACAACGCCATGCCGACGATGAAGGCCCACTGATTTCCTTCACGCGAAAATTTCCAGAACAGAGTGAAGACGCCCGCGGCGAAAAGGCTGACAACCAGTCCGGCGATGCTTCCGGCCGCGCCGCCCATCGTGCCGATGCCATCTGCGATCTGCGTTATGCCGAGGCCAACGATGAAGTGCAGCTTGGCATTGAAGAACACCAGCGCCGAATTGATTACCGAGAAGGCCGCGATGGCCATGAACCATCCGGAGCCCCCGCGGATGCGTTGCTGGAGCTTCATTTTTTGTTCGACGAGAGCGGGATTGGCGGCGGATGGGGCGGGTGCCGGCGCCATAGCGGTGCCAGTTGCGGCCATGGACAGACCTCCAGATACGAAAATGCCAGCCGGAGGCGGGGATGTCCGCGACTGGGTGAATCCTCAAGAACGTAGCATCGGGTTGCCGAGGTATGGAGGTTACCAGCGTACAGGTGCGAGGGTGGTCTACCGAGTCACGTGGATGCGGGGTTTGGCAAGCGGAAGTACTTCACCGATCTCGACGGCGGGAACTCCAGCTTTTTTCAGCGCTTGCATGAGCGTCAGATCGGGCGTGGCGATCAACAGGCCCCCGGCGGTTTGGGGATCGTAGAGGATCGTGCGGAGATCGTCAGCGACTCCGGCGTCGTACTCGACAAGGCATTCGGCGAAGTCGCGGTTGTTCTTGAGACCTCCGGGGACGTGGCCGGCGTGGATGCAGTCGAGCGCGCCTTCAAGGACGGGGATTCGCGTTGCCTGGATAGTGGCGGAGACGTTTGACGCGAGCAGAATTTCGCGGAGGTGGCCGATCAGGCCGAAGCCGGTGATGTCGGTCATGGCATGAAGACCGGCTCTCGGCTCTCGGCTTCCGGCTTCAGGGGAAGTCTGCCGAGCTGCGCTCGGCTGGACAGCCGTGGCGGCTGTCCCTACATGATTCGTGATTACTTCTGCCGCTTTCTTATTCAGCGTGGTCATTGATTCGATTGCGACATCGATCCACGCTTGCTCGGCTTTTTCTTTCTTGATCGCGGTGGAGATTACGCCTGTGCCCAGAGCCTTCGTCAGGATCAGTTTGTCTCCCGCCTTGGCGCCCGCATTCTGGTAAATCTTTTTTGGATGGATCACACCGGTGACAGAGTATCCGATTTTTGTTTCTTCATCGCGGATGCTGTGGCCGCCGATTACAGTGCATCCGGCCTCGATCATTTTGGAAAGGCCGCCGGCGAGAATGCGTTCGAGAATTTCCAGGTCGGCTTTGTCAGGGAAACACACCAGGGCAAGAGCGGTGAGCGGCTTCCCTCCCATGGCGTAGACGTCGCTCAGCGAATTTGTCGCGGCGATTTGGCCAAAGGTGTACGGGTCGTCGACGATCGGAGTGAAGAAGTCCACTGTCTGCACCAGCGCCTGGTCGGGGCTGAGTTGATACACTCCAGCGTCGTCGGCGTGGTCAAAGCCGACAAGGACATTCGGGTCATGTTGCCGGGCTAATTTCCCAAGCACCTTGTCCAGCGCCGCCGGACTCAGCTTGGAAGCTCAACCGGCAGCTTTTACCGACTCCGTCAGGCGGAATGGCTTCAATTCGGGCACAAATTCATTCTACGCGACCGAGAAAAGCATTCACCACGAAGGGGACGAAGGTTTACGAAGGAAAGCCTCTGTCCATTGATAACGCTCCAGACGATAGTTGAATGGTCTGAACTACTGCTTCTTATGGAAGTCGAAGTTGGTGGTGGTGCCGGCGTCTTTGTTTTCGAAGACCACGTGGATCGATTTGCCGTCGGGAGTGACAGTCATGCGGGCTACGCTAACGATCTTGTCGTTACGCTTGTGGGTGAGTTCCACCGTGTTCGGGTTTAGCAGTTTGGCGGCGATCAGGGTGTGGCCGGGATCGTCTTCGACTGGATAGAACTGGCCATCAAACCTCGCAGAGTATTTCTCGCCGAGCGGAGTTTCCCCGCTGAAGGCTTCTTTCGTGCATTTGTAGGTGATGAGCGAGCCGTTGTCGGAGCGCTTGGTCTGATAGGCACGCCACGAACCAGAGATCGCGTGAGCGTCCGGTGGTCCTTTTTCGAGTCGGTGGAGCTGAGTCTCGCTGGTGACTGTATCGGATTCGGTGGTGTCTTTGATGACCTGGGTCAGCGTTGCTCCGTCCGCAGAAACCGATGTGAATTCCACAAACATCGTTTTCCCAGCTTTCTTCGCGGTGATCTGAACAGTCTTGGCATCGAGTTGTAAGACCTTGAGTGTGTCCCAATAGTCCGTATCGCCGACCTTGTGGTCGATGCCGTCGGCCCGAACTTCGACGTTCCCCCATTCGGAGGAGTGGAACACTCCATGGGCCAGGGAGTACTCAATGGGGTGCTGCGGAACCGCAGGATCAAGGACCCAGGTCCCATCGAAGGGGCTTTGCGCTGAGGCGAGTGGAGCTGTGATTAGCAGAAAGATGAACAACATCCTCATGGAAAAACGGCGATGCTCGGCGATGCTCGGCATCATATCTCCTGCTGTATGCTTTCGGGGGCTAAAGCCCCCATGCCCGGTGCTTCCATCTTAACGCGGCGCTGAAGCGCCGCTCTTCCACCGTTTACCGGAGAGTGGTGGAAATTCTCAATGCGTTTGTGCTGGTGACGGCGGAACACGAGGTCCTTCGACTCCCGCCGTGACTTCGCTTCGCTGCGTCGCGGCTGCGCTCAGGATGACAGAGCGAGGAGCTATTTCACCGAAACGTCGGTGATTTTGATGTCGGGATACTGGTGGTTCCACTGCTGCGAAATGCTGTCGAAGGTCAGGCGGAAGGGCGAGGACTGGCCGGGACCGAGAGGGGCTACGTTGAGGTCGACGGGCTCGTTGTAGGCTCCGTTGTTGCGGAAAAGGCGCAGGGAAAGACCGGGCTCGCTCTGAGCGACTTGTCCCATGGAGTCTTTGAAGGTGACCTCTACAATCACGCGGGTGACGGTTTTGTTGCTTGCATTGGTGATGGTGCCGTCGATGTAGCTGACTGTAGCCCCGATGAAGTTTTCGGCGGCGGACATCTTGAAGTCAGAAAGCTTGAGTTGCGAAAGATAGGGCGACGGCGGCACGACTTTCTTCGGAGGTTCGCGAAGTAGAAATGCCGCTGCCAGCGCGATGGCAATGACAACGGCGACGGCGGCAATAATGATCAGGCGGCTGTTGTCGCGTTCTTCGGCGACGGGGGATGGCGTGCCCAGAGTGCCCATGGGGAAATTGTAGGCGCTTGGAAAATGATTGTCGATTTTGGGGAACTTTGCGAAAACCAGCTGGCACTTGAACGACTACCACGTGAACGACTACCACGCCCCGCGCCAAAGACTCGCGCGGGGGGCACCCCGGACGAAGGCGTCCGGGGCTACACAACCTCGCGGGCTTTCAGAATCTTGGCTGCGTTGTCGTGATAGACCTTTTGCAGGATTTCGTCGGTTAGGCCCAGGCCGTAGAGAGGCCAGTGATAGCCGAACTGGTCGGATTCGTAGAAATGCTCGTCTTGGGATTCGAGAATGCGGAAGGTGATGCGGTACATCTTCGTGTCGTATCCCATGTCGGTTCCGTAGACGAGCCGGTCGGCATACTTCGCGTAGAACTGTGAGGCGAAGCGTGGGATGGGTGCGGTCTCCGCGTAGCGCGCGGAGATATCGGCATATAGGTTGGGATTGCGGTCGAAGACTTCTCCCAGATGGGTCAGGTCGTAATCGAGATTGGCGAAGTGACAGGCGACGAATGTTGTCTTTCGATGCCGCGATGCGGTGCGCTCGAGAATGTCAATCATGCCCGGGAGCTTGACGATGTTCGGTTGATTGTCCAGGCGCCACTCCCAAGCGTTCATCAGGCCGTCGTTGTGATTGTCCATCGGCTGGTACATCCATATGGGATCGGCAACGTGGAGGCTAATCGGCATGTGGAGTTCGGCAGCCTTTTCCCAGATCCCGTTGACACGCGGGTCGTCGGGGTGAATGCCGGGCGCGGTGGACTTGCCCGAACGCAGTCCTTGGCCCTTGTCATGGATCTCGCCGATACCTTTTGCGCCAGCATCGTGGCAGCGCTGGAGTTCTTTCACCGCGGTGTCGGCGAATTGGGGTGTTTTGTGTCCAGAGAGATCAAGTCCGCACCAGACTTCGAAGCGGTCGGGGTACTTCCCGTATTTTGCGTAGAGGTCGTCGAATGATTTTCCCGTAGACATGGTCAGGACCATGGATTTTTCGACGCCGACCTCGTCCATGTTTTTGATCCAGAGGTTGATTTCCGCGTCGGTCTTGGGCTCGGGATGGGAGTGCATGTCGATGATGGGGAATTTCGCTTTGTCGATGTGCGTGACAGGAACTTTGTAGATGGATTGAGGGCGGTAGTCTTTCAGTAGGATTGTCTTGGGATTGGGGGCGGCAGTGGCAGTCTTCGTTTCTTCCGCGGCGAAGGTTGTTGCGGGAAGAGCGAGGGCGAGTCCCGCGGCATTGGCGGACTTCAGGAATGAGCGGCGGTTCATGAGGGCTCCGGGATGAGTTCAGGCCTGTGACGGCATCTTGGCCGAGATTCGAAAAAATGCAACGAGAAATAATACGCCCAGGAACGTGTCGATTACGCCGAGAGCCAGATCGGAAGTGTGAAGCCGATGTTGCAGGTAGAGCACGGCCGTCGCAGCTCCGAAGCTGAATTTTTCGAAGACGGCGGCAAGCATCATGGTGCGGAAGCGGAGGGGATCGCTGGCGATGACGATGAATGCGAGTTGCCATGCGAGGCCGCAGCCCGCGAATCCGTAGTAGAAGCCGGGATGCGTGATGGGTGGCGGATCCTGGCGGCCGATTGTGTCATAGAGGAAGTAGAGCGGCGTGATTACCAGAATTCCCCAGATTGCGGCGATCCAGAAAATGATCTTGGCGAATTTCATGAAGGCCTCGTCGGTATAGGGTTGCGAAAGAACGAATTGTAAGACATGCGGAGTCGACGAGGATGGGAGCCGCCGACGGGCGAGCGCGTTCGACAAGATTGATGCGGTGGGATATTCCCGTCCGCGGTAGGAATCGGGGACAAGGATCGTACGTTCCTTCGGCGCGCTCTGCGCTTGGGCCTCCGGATGACATCGATGCAGGCGCTGCCCACAATGCTCGCTGCGCTCGCGGGACGGACGAATGCTTCCGTCCCTACACGAGCTTATTCACCGCCTACGGTCAGTCCGTCTATGCGGAACGTGGGGGCGGCTACCGAGCCTCGGAATTCGAGGTCGTTGGCGATTTCCGAGATGTTGAAGAAGAGCTCTTTCAGATTTCCGGCTACTGTGATCTCTTCTACCGGATACGTCAGCTCACCGTTTTGGATCCAGAGGCCAGAAGCGCCGCGCGAGTAATCTCCTGTTACGAGGTTTACGCCTTGACCTAGAAACTCGGTGACGTAGAGACCTTCCTTGATTCCGGCAATCAGTTCTTTCGGAGACTTCGTACCCGGCTGAAGGAAATAGTTTCCGGGGCCGATGCCGGGAGTGCCAGCCAATCCTCGGGATGCATTCGCCGTCGTTTGCAGGCCGAGCTTCTTCGCCGTGTAGGTGTTCAGCAAGTACGACTTGAGCACGCCATTCTCGACTACGACTGTGCGACGCGTGGGTATGCCTTCGCCGTCGAAGGGGCTGGTGCCGAATCCGCCGGGTATGGTGCCGTCGTCGATAACCGTCACGTTGTCGCCGGCGATTTTTTGGCCTAGCTTTCCGGCGAGGAAACTCGCTCCGCGGTAGACGCTGTCTCCGTTGATGCCTTCGAAGATGTGCTCGAGGATCGAGGTCGAGACCATGGGATCGAAGACGATGGGGACTTTGGCGGTCTTTACTTTTTTCGCCCCCAGGCGGCGGAGGGTGCGCTCGGCGGCAATGCGTCCGACTTTCTCGGCGGCGTCGAGTTTCTTCAGCGTGCGGGCGACTGAGAACCAGTAGTCGCGCTGCATCGCGCCATCTTCGGATTGAGCAATTGGAACTGCGGCCGTTGAGCAATAGGAACGTTTGTATTCGCCGACAAATCCATGCGAGTTAGCGAGGACCTTGCGTCCCGTGGCGGCATCGAAACTTCCGCCTTCGGAGTTCTTGATGCGCGGGTCGAAATCGAGCGCGGCTTTTTCGGTACGGCGGGCGTAGTCGATGCGGTCAGCGCCGGGGAGCGAGTAGACGTCTTCGTGGTAGAGGTCGAGATTTTCGGTGAGTTGGCCTAGCTGGCTGGCTTCAGGGATTCCGCCGAATGGATCTTCGGATGTGATCTTCGCCAGTTCCAAGGCAGACTTCAGCATGCGGTCGAGACCAGCTTTGGAGAAGTCGCTGGAGTAGGTGCTGGCGGCGCGCTGCCCGAAGAAGACGCGGACTCCGATGGATTTGGAGCCGGATTCTTTCAGGGTTTCGACTTGGCCGAGGCGGACCAGCGTGGAGAATTCGTCGCCCTCGCGGACTACGCATTCGGCTGCGCTGGCGCCGGATTTCATGGCGCGGGCGACGATGTCTTGCGCGATTTCTTTGAGGTCGGTGGATGTTTGCTTTTCGATGGCTGTTGTCATTTTATGAACTTTGATACTTCAGCGGGTTGGTAATAGAAACTCCTTGAGAAGCCTACGCCGCTGCAAAGCTGATAGGGATCCTTCGACTCCGCCGGAGTTCCGCTTCGCTACACTCCGGCTCCGCTCAGGATGACAGGGTCTTGAAATATCCGTGTGATCCGCGTTCATTCGTGGCAAAGAAGTTCACTGCATGAAGCCGCCGGGGTCTTTCCTTGCGGTGCCGCCTACTGTCAGGCGATCTACCTTGAGTGTCGGGATGCCTACTCCTACCGGGACTGCCTGGCCATCTTTGCCGCAGGTGCCTACGCCTTCGTCTAGCTTCAGGTCGTTGCCAACCATACTTACCCGGGTGAGGACATCGGGGCCGTTGCCGATCAGCGTGGCACCTTTGATCGGGGCGGTGATCTGACCGTCTTCGATCATGTAGGCTTCGCTGGCGGAGAACACGAATTTGCCGTTGGTGATGTCGACCTGGCCTCCGCCGAAGTTCACGGCGTAGACTCCGTGCTTCACGGAACGAATGATGTCTTCTGGATTATCTTGCCCGGCGAGCATGTAGGTGTTGGTCATGCGAGGCATAGGAATGTGCTCATAGCTCTCGCGGCGTCCGTTGCCGGTGTTGGCCACTCCCATCAGGCGTGCGGACAGCTTGTCGCTGAGATATCCCTTCAGGATTCCTTTCTCGATTAGCACGGTTTCCTGCGTGGAGTTGCCCTCGTCGTCGACGTTCAGCGATCCGCGACGCCAGGGCATGGTGCCGTTGTCGACTACCGTGCATTTCTCGCTGGCTACACGCTTGCCGATCAGGCCGGCGAAGGCTGACGTCTTCTTGCGATTGAAGTCTGCTTCCAGGCCATGCCCGACTGCTTCGTGCAGCAAAACTCCAGGCCATCCCGGGCCGAGAACTACTTCCATCTCTCCAGCGGGAGCTTCGCGGGCGTCGAGCTGCAAGAGCGCTTGCCGCGCGGACTCTTTTGCAAAGAATTCAGGGTTCTTGTCGCCGAAGAAGAAGTCAAGGGCGACTCGGCCACCGCCACCGCTGGTTCCGCGGGCGGAGTTGCCGTCAGTCTTTGCGATGCAGCTCACGTTCATGCGGGCGAGCGGCTGAGAATCTTCGGCAAATGTGCCGTCTGAGGCAACGACCAGAATATTACGGAGTTCATCGGCATAGCTGGCGCGGACTTCTTTAATACGCGGATCGTAAGCGCGAGCGGCCTTATCGGCACGCATCACGAGTTCGACCTTTGCGCTGATCTCGGCATCGACGGACGGCAGGGTGACCGGGTAGAGGCTGCGGGCCTGAGATTTCTGAAATCCCTGGACCGTCGCTTTTGCAGGGGCGCTGGCGATTAAAGCCGCCGTCCGAGCGGCGTGGAGGATCCGGTCGGATGATAAGTCGTCCGTGTACGCGTAACCGGTGCGCTCGCCTGAGACGACGCGCACTCCGCATCCAGCCGAGATACCCTGGCTGGCGGATTTGACCATCGACTCATCGACCATCAGCGAGGTCGAGGAGAGATATTCAAAGTAGAGGTCGGCGTATTCGCCTCCGGCAGAAAGGGCGGCGGCCAGGTAGCGTTCCAGGTCGCGGTCGGTCAGGCCGTAATGTTCGAAGAAAAAGCGGGCTTTATCGGTGTATTTATCCACGTTGTTTAGATGCCGGCGAGGTTGGTGAGGACTCGCGGCGACTCCCGGTAGAGACATTATCCCATACGGGATGCGACGTTATGCGGCACGGCCGAGGTTGGCCCGCCAAACTACGGTAATGACATGTTGAGACTCCGGTCCCGGAGGGACCGTCGACAGTAGCCCGCCGCTTCAGCGGCGGGTGGTCGATGGATAAGGCGCGTGCCGTAGGCACGCCTGGTCCTTCAATGATCAAATTTCAGTCGTCCCTCCGGGACGAGATTCTCAAAGACGCACGCCTACCCCGGCGTTGGAAACGCCGGGCTACTGTCAGACGTCCCTGCAGGGACGTGTCTGCTCGGCAGACTTTTCCCCGGCGGGGGAATCGTCCCCGAAGGTTTCCACAGCCGAAACATGTTCATCCGTCACAGACACGGCGGGGGCGAGTGTGAGCAAATTCCCGTATGGATTCGGAGTTGCTTGCCCGCACGCTTCCTCAGCGAGGCCTCGGGTGCCGTAGCGCTTGAGGATGGAGCAGTTTTGTTTGATCTGGCGCAGGCGAAATATTCGATTTCGGGCGAGCACAACAAATGCCTGCTGCATTTGTGGTCGGCGGAGCGGAACACCGTTCGCCGCGTGCTGGAAGCCGAGGTCAAGAGCGGAACGCTGCGGCTGGCAGTGCAAAGCTTGGGGCAGGCGCGTCCGACGAAGCTCGAGATTTGCCGTGAGCGGGATCGGCGGTCGCCGACGGCCAAACGGGCAGCCAGAACGGCCTACGAGGCAAAGCTGAGGCGCGCGATCGAGCGGCATTTTCCGGGATTCACTCTCACCCGTCTGACATCCAGCGTGGACCTGGAGAAGTCGTTTGGACCGGTGTACGCGCGTGGGATGTTGTATCGGGGACAGAGCGCATTTGCCGTGTTGGGAGTGAATGCGACCGAGCTCAAAGTTCGATTGATGCCAGTCTCACTTTTGGAATCTTATGGCTCGATGTGTGCCGTGAAAATCCCCACTTCTGGCAACACCGGCCAGAAGTGGGGCACCCTCGGAATGTGTTAGTCGAGGGACTTATTTTGTTCGTTCCGGCTGGATGCTCCGCTCTGGTGCGGGAGCGTATGGCGAACCTGAATCGCGGCGCGGCGAAGTGGCGATTGTTTGAGTTCGATGAGCGCCACGATTCTGTGATCGAAATCGATTGCAGCGATCGTGGGAACATCGCGACGCGCCTGGTGCATGCAACGAATGAAACGGCGGCGCTGGAACGCTTTTCGGAATCGATTGATCGGGTGCAGGGGATTCTGCCGAATTGTGAGGTGGCGGTGCTGTCTCCGGCGGAAATCGCGTTTCGTTGGCGAGGACTCGAATTCGCGCGTGCCCGCATGGGCGCGGAGGAGGTTACATTTCGTTCCCGGCAGGAGATCGTCTTCGGCGTAGGCGCGGAAGAACGTGTGCTTGAGGATCGCAACTGGGCTCTGTTTGTGCAATTGACTACTGCGTTGCGCGATGTACGGCATCCGTATGGGCCGCGTCAAAACCGTCTGTTTCGCATGCATCCGGAGAGATGGCTCGAGTCGCTCGTGCGGGCCGATGTAAGCGTGATCGACGAGCGGCTGGAAATCGAGTCGGTGTATTCGCAGGTGCCGGCGTTTTCGGCGGCGGACCGGGCGATGATCGATGTGCTCACGTTGACGCGCGATGCACGGCCGGCGGTCGTCGAGCTGAAAGCCGATGAAGATATTCTCTGCCACTACAAGGGCTAGATTACTGGGCGCGGGTGCAATGGCATCAGGGGCGCGGTGAGTTTTTGAAGTTCGGATACTTTGGCAGGCGGGAGTTGGCGACTGAGGCCCCACTGCTTTATCTGGTCGCACCCGCGTTGCATGTGCACCCGGCGACGGATGTCATTCTGCGCTACATCTCGCCGGATATCGAGTGGGCGTTAGTAGGAATTGACGAGCGGTGGAGGGAGGGCGTGCGGGTGGTGTTCCGGAAGCGCGCTCACCACGGAGACACGGAGGCACGGAGGGTACGTGGGGATGTAGCGCGATCGGCGTGACTTTCGAAATTCGAAGGGCTCCGATCTAGATTGAGAAAGTCAAAATCCCCACTTCTGGCAACATCGGCCAGAAGTGGGGCACCCGGTCGATCTATTTCCACTCACCCAAGAGGCGGCGCACATCTACAAGTTGCGCGACATGGTAGGAATTGTGATCTGCGAGCATCAGCGCCTCACGTAGAACCGTCTGGCCATCACCCCAGGGGAATTTCGCGAAAAGATCGGTCTTTGAATCTTTGACCAGGTCTTTCATCGCGTTCAGATCCAATTCGAATTGATCGACACTCTTCTTCCATGCTGCGTCGGTGGGCGGGGCTTCCGTCTTTGGCCAGTAGCCTTCGGGCCATTTCGGGGATTCGTGTTTTTCATTGCGGCTGAACTCGAGGATGTCCCATTGCGCGATGCGGAGGTGTTCAAGGATCATCCACGGGGAGTGCGGGAAGTTTGCAGGTTTGGCGCCTCGGAGCTTTGCCGGGAGATCTTTGATGGCGTCTTCGAATTTGGCGTGCGCATGGCCTCCGGTGAGGAGTTCGAGCAGATGTTCGCGCAGGGAATGATTGGGGTCTTGCGGCATGGGGAGCCTCCGGCAGGATTTGATGCAGCGAGGGACGCGTAGGGAGCGGAAGAAGAGGTTCCTGGAAGACCGCTGATGTAGGTACTGTGTTATGGCACGAAGTTCGCCATCTGCCGAGGATCATCGCTCGGTTTTCCCATGGCCTTGTCGATTCGGCGCAACTGCTCAGCTCCGCTGATGCGGTGCTTTCGAGAAACCACGTCGCAAATGCCATGAGCGCCAGGTTCGACGCCAAGACCAAGTTGCCATAGACCTTGCCCAGGAAGAAAATCCAACAGATGGCGAGTGGAGTCAGAAGCGGAACGCCGATTAGGACGACCAGGACCCCGATTAGCAGGCGCGATTTGCGAGGCGGATTCACCAGTCGTACTTCGATCGCAGAACGATTTACCTCCGGCACGCTTCCCCTTCGCTTTGCTCAGTGTCGCTGGACGGGCGAAGGCGCCCGTCCCTACACAATCTCACTATTGGCGCGGGGTGGCTGCGGCGCTGGTGGCCGGGCCCGATGGACCCTCGAGATTGCCGATCGCGTCGCCGGAAAGCACTAACTCTACCCGGCGATTTTGCTGGCGGCCTTCTGGTGTGTCGTTGCTGGCAATCGGGGCCGTCTTGCCGTATCCGTGGAACTCGATGGAACTTGACGAGATTCCCTGCTGCACGAAGTAGTCACGAACGGCTTGCGCGCGCATCTCCGACAACGTCTGGTTGTATTCGTCTCCTCCCACGCTATCGGTGTGTCCTTCGACTGAAACATGCAGGCTCGGGTACGCAAGGATGATGCCGGAAACTTTCGCCAGGCGCTCCCGGGCTCCGGGGGCGAGTTCGTAACTGCCGCTGCGGAACAGGACGTCTGACATGTTGGCGACAAGTCCGCGGGCGGAGTCACGCGTAGCCAGAATCTGATTGAGCTGTTGGAGAAGGCGCTCGCGAAGTTCCTGCTTCTCGCGTTCGGCCTGCTGGCGAAGACTTTCCGCTTTCTGGGCGTCAGCGTGCGCCTGGGCGGCGTCGGCGGCAAGAGCTTGTTGTTGCTGGATCGCTTCGGCTTTGGCCTGCTCCGCTAATTCTTTCTGGCGGGCGGCTTCCTGCGCGGCAGCAAGGGCTTCCTGTTTCATGCGCTCGGCTTCGGCCTTGGCTTGTTCGGCGGCGGCGCGATCTTTCTCGGCTTGGATGCGAGCTTGTTCAGCGGCCTTTTGAGCGGCCTCGGCATCAGCGCGGCGCCTGCCTTCAGCTTCTGCATCAGCGCGGGCTTTGGCGGCGGCAGCAGCCGAGGCTGCCTGGGCGTCGTCTTCCGCTTTTTGCTTCACGGCCATCACGCGGGCTTCTTCGGCGGTCTGGGTGGCTTCTTTCGCGGCGGCTTCTACCGTGGCCTTGTTCTGCTTCTGCCGGAAGAGGCTCTCGGCATTCAGCAACTGCTGGCCGGCCTTGGAAAGGATCGATGGCGAGTACTTGTCTGCCAAAGCGATGTGCGCGATGCGGACGGCGTTGCGCGCTTCGAAGAGTTCCAGCGGAGTCTTCGAGTCGATACCGAAGATCGCGTCCTGAATATGCGCGTTGGTGGCAGAATAGGTGCCGCGAGTGACCAGCTCGTACTTGGCGTCGATGTTCTCGGTGGCGGCTCCGCTAATCGAGTTGCTTTCCGCGACCACCATGTTGCCTGGTTGTGTGACCGCGAAATAGGGCTCGGCGGTAACGATCAGCCCAAAGGTCTGCAGATCGGTGAACGCCTTCAGTTGTGCGTTGCCATGGTGATCGAGTGTGAGTTCGCCGAGGTTGTCGGGACGTCCCTGCGGCGAGACCGCCCAGAGAACATAGGTCAGATACTCGAGGCCGAACTTGGTCGCATCCTCAAAGCCTTCAAACTTGGCCTCAATCTGGAAATTCGTCTTCTTGCCTTCGATCTTGGCTTCGCCGGTGGCGCGCTGCATCAGGTCGGTGCCGTGGAAATCAATGCGCGTCGATCCACCCTGCAGGCGGTAGTGCATTGCCTTGATCGTGCGCGAGACGGTCGCGCTCGCCGGTGCGAAGGCAGCGGTTGTCGGGGCAGTCGTTTGCGTTTGCGCGGACATGAGTGCCGCGGCGCCGAAAAGGACGAAGACCAGGTTCAGCTTTTTCACAGTGAGTCTCGATCTGGGGGAGATAGAGAAATTTCTAATCTTCTATATGGTGCGGGAGAAGGGGTTGAATTCAAAGGACAGGAAGGGTGGGGACTTTAGTAACCATTGCGAGTGCGGTTTGCGACGTGGCGCGGACGAATGCGTCCGTTAAACCTGGACAGCCGAAGGCGGCTGTCCCCACATGGGTTGTTACGGAATAATAGCGATTGTGCCCTTCGGGCCTACGATCAACGCGCCAGCTTCCGGAAACGGGCTTACCGCGTTGAAGGCATAGCCCTCTTTCTTCTTGCCGTTGATCCGGCGAGGATCGTTGGGCGGGCGGAGGTCGAAGATGAAGTCCTGGCCAATAATGAACAGGCGTTGCGGATCGATTGGACGAGTCGGCAGCTTCTTGCCAATCCCTTTCGCTGGCGGTTCCTCTTTTTGCTGGCGAATGGCCGCTGCATTCACCCGCTGATCGTATGCCACCGCCGAGAAGAATGCCTGCGGATGTAGGGTTGAAAGTTTCCAGGTCTTGCCGCCGTTGTCAGTGAAGGCAAGGTTTGGGCCATCGTCGTCCGGATGCTTGTAGTCTCCGCCGGCAATGACTCCGTGTTGTAGGTCGCGGAAAACGATCGAGAAAATTCCCGCTGACTCAGGTCCGTGAAAGATAGGCGTATCCACGACTTCCCAAGTCTTGCCACGGTCCGCAGAATGAAAGACCCGGGCTGCTTTTCCGCCTGTGGCAAACCAGATATTCGGATCGGTCCCGGGGGCTGAAGCTGCGTCTTTACTCGTGCCTGACGCGCTGAAACGACGCTCTTCCACAATCGCGATGCAGGAGTTGCTGGCGGCGAAGGCTCCCTCTCCTTCTTTCGCTTCGGGAAACTGTTCAGGAGGGATCGGGGTCCAATTCTGACCGTCGTCGGTGGTCAGCAACTCGAAATGCAGCTTGCCTTTTCCATCCGGGATCGGATCCCCAAGGACGATGCCGTGCTTCGGATCCCAGAACGCCATCGAGTCGAAAAATCCCTTGGGATCTTTGTTCGTGAATTGAAGACTCCAGTGCTGGCCTGCGTCGGTGGTGTGGTAGAGGCGGGACTGGTCACCCGGCCCGGCGGACATCAGGAATGCTTCGTCGGCGGAAAAGGCAACAACGGCGCGGAAATCAAGAGTGGCAGCGTCGGGGACTTGCGAGGGCGTCCACGTTTGTCCGCTGTCGATTGTGCGGAGATATGTGCCATGAGTTCCGCTGGCCCAGGCGACCTGTCGTGAGACAACGCTGACGCCGCGCAGGCTCTCCTTTGTGTTGGAGATTTGAATGCGCGGGCCGGATTGGGCTGCTGCGGATGCGGTGAGCAGGAGTACTACCAAGATACGCATTCGTGTTATCGCCAGATCAAATTCCTTTACCACAGAGGACACAGGGAACACAGGGGAATATCGCGTGCGAGATCCTTCTCCAAGACCGCTCAGTGTGTCAGATACAGCGGCTGTTCATGCTGCGAAGCGCGATCACTTCGCGTTGAAGTCTACGAAGGATGCGGTCTTCCCGATATACACGCGCAGGCTGCAGCGGTTGCCGACATGCGCGAAAGCCACCTCCAGTTGCTCGGAGGACGATTCCACTGGCACCGTTTCCATCTGCGCGCGGGCGATGTCCTGTTTGTCGTCGTAGGCCGCTCCGGCCGTCACATTCTTGTTGACCACAATCGACCAGTTGCCGCGGCCTGGAATTGGGTACACGGTGTACGCACCCAGGGGAATGGACGACGAGCCCAGCGAAAGTTGCGCGTCAGTGAAGAGAGTCATCGGTGTCCCGCCGGGAGCCCAGGGTTTGCCGTTGTTAATCTTCTCCTGCTTGGTGGATACAGGAGTGTAGCGGATTTGAACCTGGCGCCCGTCCTCAAGATTGCAGGTGGTCTGCGACTGGTTGCCGGACTGCGCGCGAAGACAAGGAGCCAACAAAATCGTTATGAGTACCGCCCTCCAGACGATCGTGGCCGACATGATGTGGGAAGCCCTCCGCGCAAGAGTGTAGCGCCGGAACGTGATTTTGTGGAAGGAATTTGGTTATGTGGTTCTAAAGCTTGCGAGAGTGGCGCACGAGTAGCGAAGATCGAGGCTGTTGCCACTCGTCTTTTCGCGACTCGGGGCGGACGAGGCGTCCGCCCCTACATTACGTCTCCTTCGGGATGGACCTTCAGTACCGTTTAACCCCCCCGGGGCCGTTGCTACCGTCAATTCCAGGCACGGGTGCGTCAGGTGCCAGCGAGGATGGGAGTCAATGGCGAAAGCAAAACTTAAAATTCTTTATGGCGAAGGCGATGGGGAAGTCCTAGCGGAACAAGCGGCGGCTTTTGAAAAGGCCGGGCACTCTGTGCAGAAGGCTGAGGGACGCAAGGGCGTGGACGGAGCTTTGAAAGCAGCGAAGTTCGATCTGGTCATTCTTGGATCGACCTTGAGCCGCAATGATCGCCATCATTTACCTTACATGGTGAAGAAAGCGAACGCCGACACACAGGTGCTGGTGATGCATGCCGATGGAAGCCGGCATCCATATGTCGATGCCTGCACCGATACCGGATCGAGCATGGAGACTGTGTTGGGCCGCATCGATGCCATGAAGATTGCCGGAAGCACGCCGGCGGCAGCTGCGGCTGGGGCGGGAAGATAGTTACTTGGTCTCGAGTCCTGAGTCCTGAGTACGGAGAAAGCAGAAGGGCGGCTCGCAGCCGCCCTTTCTCTTTTTGAGCGTTGCTGCGGAACCAATACTTTTAAGAATCAAGCTAGTTAACAGGTGGGACGTACGTCCTCGGCTCGCACAATCGGCCGCGCATTATTGAGCTGTTTGGCCGACAAAGTGGAAAAACATCGCCCTTGGGGCGCGGGTTCTTCACCTGCAAAGCTCCCCAAGAGTTTTCTTGCTTCCCTCTAACTATGCGGGTGCAAGTTAATAGATCAGGGTAATGTGCGGGGCGCGGGCTTGCCTGGTGCGCCCTTGTAGTCCTTCGGATATACCACTAATCGTCGTTGCGGTCCTTCACCTTCGCTTTCCGTGTGGAGGTCCGATTCATCGCGCAGGGCCAGATGCACGATGCGTCGTTCGCGCGACGACATCGGGCTGAAGTGATAAGGGGTTCCTGTCTTGCGAACCTTGTCCGCTGCGACATCGGCCGCTGTGCGCAGTTCCTGAATGCGCATGGAACGGCGATTCTGGCAGTCAAAGCAGATCTTCTCGTGTTCGCCCGAGGCCAGGCGCAGCATCTCGAGCGCAAGAAGCTCGAGGGCTCGCAGCAACTCTCCGCCGCGATCGAGCAGCAGCGCGGAGTCGGGACCCGCGAAATCGACCAGGATCTCCGGCTTCTCCCAATCGCGATTCTCCGGGAGTGGCGGGTCCACGATGATGCGGTATTTCAGGCGAAGACCGCCATGGGTTACGACGGCCTGAAGGAACTGGTTGATCTTATTAGCGGCAGCGACTTTATCCATAAGAAAGCTTTCAGCTGTCAGCCGTCAGCCGACGGCGCAGCGGTCTCGTTTGCGCACTCGGCTTTCCGACGCCGAGCGTGTCGTCCCCTAAGGGACTCGGCTCATCCTGCGGTGGTGCAAGCGTTTTCGGGGCAGGAGAAATTTCCGTGTTCATCAGCAATTTTCTTACGCCCCTACGGGGCTTGCACCCACTCACTGGCCTATCCCACGGCTTGCGCCGTGGGCTGCATTCTTTCGCCGCTTCGCGGCTGATCCGAGGTTCTGCGATCATCGCAGCCACTTCGAAAGATCTCTATAGGACAGCTGAAAGCTAAAGACTGACAGCTGAAACCTGAAAACTGCAGCTCACAACTGACAACTGACAGCCCAGCATCACTTATCTTTCTTCCGAGCACGCTTGGCCATCATCTCCCGCATCTCTTTCCCCAGGTGCGTGCGGTTCATGACCATCTGTTGGGCAATCATAATCAAGTTGCTGACGGCGTAATACAAATTCAATCCGGCTTGCAGGCGGAAAAAGATGAAGCCCATCATCAGCGGCATCATCACGTTCATCATCCGCTGCTGCGCGGGGTCCATGCCAGCCTGCGGTGTCATGCGTTGATTGATCAAACTGCTGACCACCATCAGGATCGGCAGGATATAAGGTAGTGGTTCGGCGGCCGACAGGTCGCGAATCCAGAGAAAGTGCGCGTGGCGGAGATCGAGCGCCGTTCCCAGCATCCGGTAGTAGGCAATGAGGAATGGGAACTGAATCAGCATAGGCAGGCATCCGCCCGCCGGATTGACGCCTTCCTTTTTGTACAACGCCGCGATCTCTTCGTTCATCGCCGCCTTGCGTGGATCGCGCAGGCTGTACTTTTTGTATTTCTCCTGGATCGATTTGATTTGCGGGGCGACGCGCTGCATCTTCAGCATCGACTTCATCTGCGTGATGCGCAGCGGCAGTAGCGCGAGGCTGAGAATAATAGTCTGGATGATGATGGCCCATCCCCAGTTGGAAACCACGTGGGAGTAGGTCCACTTGAGCCAGAGGAACAGGGGCTTTGAAATCAGTCCCCACCATCCGAAATCAACCAAGCCATTCAGATCGTTATCAGCCCCGCTAACGCCCGGGACCGGAACTTTTTCAAGTACCTGTAACTCTTTCGGACCGGCGAAAAGGCGCTCGGAGACGGCGCCGTGCAAATTGCCAACCGCGACGCCGATCACGTCCACGTTGATCGTATCCTGCGGCTTCGATGAATCCTTCGGAACCGGCATGCTGTGGTTCAGAGTGACCATGGAAGCAGAGGCAGGATCGTCAGGAATGAAAACCGCGGCGAAGTATTGATCTTCGGGCCCGGCCCAGTGAAAGGGGCCGGGAAGAGTGGCTCCGCCAATCACCTGTGAGCACTTGGAGAACAGAGAGAAGCCGCAGCGGGTGGGCAGCCGTTCAATGTTCTTGTTGTACTGATATGCGAGAAGTGCGGTCGCGTAGAAGGTGGGCGAAATCTGGTCGCCGAATCCAGCCGGCCAAGCGACGAAAGCTTCCTTTGGCGCGTCTTTGTAGGTGACGCTGGCCTCGATGCTGACGACGTAAGTGCTATCGAATGTGAACACCTTGCGAACGGTCAGATCGGCGTCGGAGTACTCAAACGTGATCTTGTTGCCGTCACGGGTTGCGACATAGAGAACGGAATTGAGGCGTCCGCGCAGTTGCTCGTCGTACGTCCACAGCGAGAGTGGATAGCCGTACTGGGCCGAGGCAGTCGAATTCACCAGGTCGAGCCTGCCGTTCTCGGCGTCGTTGTCGAATTTCTTCAGAATCCACGATTTCGCTTGCCCGCCGCGATTGGTGAAAGTGACACGGTAAAGATCGCTTTCAATGACGGTTTCCGATTCGCTACTCGCCAGCTTGGTGGCGGCCGGGGCCGCGGGTTTTGCGGGCGACGTCGTTGCCTGTGTCGGCAGCGTAGATTGCGTCGGCTGTGCTGGCGCAGTCTGCTCGGTTTGCGCCACTTTCTGCGGCGGCGGCGGTGTGGGGAAATATCGCTTCAGCAGCGGCTGCGCCAGCAGCATGAAGACGAACGAGATCAGAAAGATTACGAGCAGGCGTTTTTCGCTGCCTGGTTCGTGTTGAGGATTTTGATATTCGGCCAAAGTAGTAAAGGTTCCTTAGGCGGCGCCGTGATAATGCGTAGTTAGTCGTTGGTCGTTAGTCTTTGGCACGACTGGATCGTAGCCGCCCTTAACGAATGGATGGCAACGAAGAATCCGCGCGAGAGCCTTCCATCCGCCGCGCAGAACGCCAAAGCGTTCAATCGCTTCCATGGCGTACTCCGAGCATGTCGGGGTATAGCGGCAGGCGGGCGGAAACATCGGCGAGATGATCCACTTGTACGCTCGCAAGAGCTGCAATATCGCGCGTTGGGTGAAATGACGCATGGTTATCGGCCTTCGGCTTTCGGCGCTCGGATTCCGGAGACCTCTTCGTTCCCCGTGCCAGATCTCTCCGGCCCAAGCTTCCTTTCTATGACTACGAAAGCCTTGCTTACTTCGTTCAACACGGTATCGAAGCTGGTGGTCAGTAGCACCTTCTTCGGATTGATCACCACATCTGCGCTAGGTCCCGCCTTGGGCCGGGTCAACCGAACTGCTTCCCGCAGGCGGCGCTTCATGCGATTGCGCTGGACCGCACCTCCCAGGGCGCGTCCGACGGTAAAGCCAATCCGCATCCCCGATGCCGCCGGTCTCTTCTGGACATCGATCCCACGGCGATCCAGGTAAAAAACGGTCATGGACGTCGAAAAATGCCGCCGCCCCTGCTTGTACACGCGTTCGAAATCTGCGTGTCGCAGCAGGCGGGCGCTGCTGGGAAAAGTCGCCTTTGCCCTGCGGGGCACGACACCCTGATTCGATGCTTCGGGCACACTGGCGGTCACAGTGCCTCTTAAACTGCTGAATGCTTTGGCGATTGCGATGGCTGCGGACGAGGACGTCCGCGCCACACGGATTCGCGGTTATTCGCGGAAACCTGGTTTTACTGAGACCCGCTTGCGCCCCTTGGCGCGGCGGCGGGAAAGAACCTTCTGGCCGCCCTGGGTCTTCATGCGCGTGCGGAATCCGTGCTTCTTGCTCCGCTTGCGCCGGTTGGGTTGGAACGTACGTTTAGGCATGAAAAGTAGCTGCTCCTGATTGATTCGACGGTCTTAGGGCAAACTCAAAGTATAAATCAGGGGCGTGATTCGCGCCAAACGGAGGGCGAGAAACAAATTGCGGTGGCCGCTTCAAGAAGAAGGCTAAACTCCGCGGAGGTTCGCAGCGACCGGGACGATGGAGTCTGCGTTCGCACAAAGACATATGTTCTAAACAGAACTTGGTTCTCAGTTTTGCGCGCTACACAATGAACGAGTTGGTGGCTTCTCATGGAAGGTCATTACACTCAAAATGCTTAACCGGCGCTAAAATGGTCGTCCCGTGAATCTACTCGCCATAATTCTGGGTCTTGTGGCGTCTTGATCCTGCACTTGTTCTTTCAATGGGGCACTCAGCAGATCGGACGTAAACTTGCGAGGCTTATTGGCTCGTTGCTTCGTAAGCCATTGCATATCCTCCTAGCGCCTTACCATCGAAAAATGGCCATTCGACAGTTTCAGGAGCGGCGTCGCAAACAGGGCCTCCCGCCGTTAGAAAATACCGACCTACTGTAGGCGCGATTCTTCAAATAGTTATTGAAACTGCTCGTTGTTGAAATCAGCGATTTCACTCAAAATGCAACAATCGATTGTGGGGTTCGTCATTCAGCCAGCAGAGGGGCCGCAATGATCAAGGCGTCAATCTCTCTCTGCAGACGAGCGATCTCGAGTAATTTTCGATCCAGGGCCGCAAGAACCTTCTTCACCGAAGGGGGGTCAGCTACATCCCCGTGGCCAGCGATCCAGGCATGCGGCTCAGGAAGGATGGTCGCGGTCCGGTTCTTCGGCAAGCCACCGGATTGCCCGGGCAATGCCAGGAATTCCAACCCGAAACGATGCCCAGTGCGATTGCGAACGGTCGCCATGACTCTCATTGGGTGCGGGGTTGGGAATTCAACCTCGATGAGATCATCAGGCTCTAGGTCAACCCCGGCGTATAGGGCCATCCCGCCCTGACTCAATCCAGTGCCTCGGCCAGACACCGCACTCGCTGGAAGCCGGCTGCAGGGAAGAATGCGTACCGGCATCTCCACGGGATGACGCTGCCAGCGCCGGATGTTTGTGTGAGACGCGATCATTTCAGCAACCCAAAATGAAAGGCATACGCCACACCGAGAACGACCAGCATTCCAAGTGCGGCCGATCTAAGGACGATCTTCAAGGCCCCTCGTCGTGGCGGCCGGTTCTGAGGAAGCGCCGCCCGGTATTTCGCGATCCACCGTTCCTCAGCGGAGTCACGGTTCAAGTGCGACTGGATCCCGAGGTGCAAATTGCGCCGGTTCTTCCCATCGAGCGCAACGAACCGAAACGCCTGATGAGTGCCAGACAGGGGGCTAAGCATCTCCGCCCGCCCGAGCACCGGTCCCCCTTCACTGAGGAACATCAAACTGACAAGGATGTGCGGATCCAGTGGCCGAGGCAGGAGGAGCATGCCGCCAGCCGCGGAAATGACCTGCAGATCACCAGCCACGCGGCTTCCATCCTGGCATCGGAGAACGGCAGGGGTGGGGGTTGGAAGGCGCACTCGTGCAGGGCGTCGGGGCGCAAGGACTTGGGGGAGGCCTTCCATGCGAGGCAAGTATGTGACGCTATCAGGAACAACGGGGAGATTACGGAAGTACCTGACCGTCCGCAAAGCACTTCCAACAAGTCCCTTCTCTCAAGAAAGGGGCGGGTACGATGCTGACGACACCCTATAAGCCTGCCGTGCCTGCCGCCTTCACCGTATCGGGCTGTCGGCCGTCGATGGTACCCGCCCTTCGCAAGTGCGCGAAGGACGGACCACCCACAGTAGTGGCGGCTTCGGCTGTTCAAAGGCTGGGCCATCCGCGGCCCGAATTTCGGCTGGACAGCATCGTCGAATTAGCGTTTCGGATTCTCCGCGTGCGACGCTCTCCAACTATCCACCTGCTGCTCCGCATCCTTGATCTCTTCCGCGCTCAAAGACTTCCGCAACTCCACCAGAATCGGCGAGGCGTCTTTGACCGTACTCTCCGCCAGCATCAGCCATTTGTAAGCGGAGACTTGATCGGCACGCGACCCTTTCTTACTCGCGAGCAACCTGCCCAGACGGAATTGCGCCTGCGACATCCCGCGCTCGGCCACTAACTGAAAGTAGTGCTGGGCGACCGCCGCATCGGCAGCTGTGCCTCGGCCCTCCTCGTACATGGTTGCCAGATCGTACTGTGCGCGGGGTTCGCCCTGGTCCGCCGCTGAGTGGAATAGTCGGAACGCTTGCTCGAGATCGAGTGGAACACCTTGGCCCATCGCGTACCGCAATGCCAACCCGAATTGAGCACTCGGGTCTCGGTGCTCCGCGGCATTACGATACCAGGTCACCGCCTGCGCGTAATCGGGCTTGCCATCCACGCCGTTGGCAAAAATGTCTCCCAACGCGCTCTCGGCGGGAACGCTGCCGACGCCTGCCGCCTTTTCATAGTAATGAATCGCGCGGTTGACATCGGCGGGCCGGTTATCTGGCGGATGCAGATAAAAAGATGCGAGATCCATGATGGCAGGCATTACGTCGTGATCGGCAGCCGCTGTGAGCCAACGTAACGATTCGTTGTAGTCCTGCGGAACGTCTTTTCCTCTCGCATAGATCAATGCCAAGTTGTACTGGGCGGTAGGCTCGCCGCCCTCCGCTGCCCTGCGAAACCAGCCGATCGCCTGTGGCGGATCTTTGGGGACGCCGTTTCCGTCCAGGTACATCAGCGCCATGTTGGTGATTGCATCCAACGACCCTTGTGCGATGGCCTTCCGGTACCATTCCAACGCCTTCTCCGGAGCGGGCTTCTCAATGCCTATGCCGATTTCATAGAAGATGCCTAAAGACTCTTGCGCTGCAACGTAGCCCTGATCCGCGGCCTTGTGCAACAGGCGAAGTGCCTGCACGTCGTCAGGCTTCAGCAGAGTGGCTCCGTGCAAGGCAAGAGCAAGCGTGGTTTGTGCTTCGGGATCGCCTGCGGCAGCTTTGTCCTCCAGGCTTTGCAGATCTTCGAGTTTGAGATCCTTCGCCTTGTCTTGGAGTTTGTAGGCGCTGATGCTGGGGTGGGCAGCGGGGGGCGCATGCGCAGCCGGGCTGGCTTTCGGCGGGTCTGGCTCTGCTTTCTTCACCGCCAACGTGGCGGGAGGTCGGGAGTCAGCGATCACCGGGGTTGAGTTGGCATATGGAATCTCAATCACGACGTTCTTCCCGGCAGACTTCACCTCAAAGTTCACCGCTTCCTTCAAATCGACCACGACCCGCGCAATCGGGGGATTCGACTGAAATAGCGCCGCTCGCACTTTCCGTACTGGGCCATTGCTCACGGGGATTTGTGGATTTGCTGCTTGCAGCCTGAATCCCGGAAAATCGAAGACGAGCCGGTCAGGATTCGATACGTGTTCCCCTTGCGGAACAAAGGCAGTGCTGAGAATGATCTCGACCGTCAGTCCTGTGGGCTTGGGAGTGACGCCGATGTTTTCAATGGTTGCGGCGGGGGACTGGGAAGTTTGCGCCTGAATATTCAGGCTGACGCAGAAACAAAGGCAGATCACCACAAGGAATTTTGTGGCCTGTCGCACAATCACTGATTCCTCGAAACGCACTCAGCGCTCATCAATGCTTCTTCAACAGTGCGTCAATTCCGGCCTGCGCGATGGCCTCATCAATCTCCGACTTGGCTCCGCTGGCCGCGATCGCCCCGAGCGTCTGGCCGTCGACCTTGATGGGCAGTCCCCCCTGGCCCGGGAAGAAATTCGGGAAGGCCAGCGCCGCAGTGTTTCCCGATTTGACCTGGTCACCTGCATCTTTCGAGGGACTGCCATAAAGCGCGGCGTGCCGCGCCTTTTTCTGCGCCCACTCCAGGGTGTTGACGGAGACGCCGTCTCCTCTCTGCAGAAACAGCAACGCGCCATTCTCATCCATAATGACGATCGTCACCGAGACGTTTTGGCGATTGGCTTCGGCTTCCGCGCCCGCCACCATCGTCTTGATCGCGGAGAGATTCAGGTACTTCTTCGAGGGCAGATCTGCGGCCATAAGAGTCCCCATCAGGCACAATGCAACAAGCATCGACTTGGATTGGAATTGAAGCATGCGCGGGATGGTACCAATGGCCTTCGGGATTTCCAAGCGAGAACTGCGGATCTCACAAAAGAATGGCTTGTCCGGGATTTGGAACGCCGGGAACAATGACAAGCATCTGTGGGGAAATGTGTAAACTTAAGGCGGGGCGGGCCTGAAGAAAATACCACAGCTTTCTCCCGCGATGCATTGACCCAGGCGAAATCCAACTCCGAAGAACCCTTCGAATCAGCCCATTCAGAGGGTCCGCAGGATCACGGGCAATCCCAATCGGAAAAGCCGTTGCCGATCTCTGCCTCGGCCAGCGGATCCAGTTCCAGTGAGCGTGACAGCGAAGTAAATAAGGAACTGCGCCGGCTGAACCGAGCTCTGCGTGCCCTGAGCGCATGTAACCAGGCGCTGGCGCAAGCCAGTAATGAGCAGGAACTGCTCGATCAGATCTGCCAGATCATCGTTCGCGTTGGAGGCTACCGCATGGCCGGCATCGCTTTCGCCGAACAGGACGAGCAGAAGACAATCCGTCCCGTCGCGCACGCCGGCTACGATAGCGGCTACCTGGACAAAATCGAACTCAGGTGGTCCGATACGCCCGCTGGACGCGGCCCGGCAGGGACTGCAATCCGCGAGAACCGCATTTGCCTGTTCAGTGATACCGCCCGCAATCCGCTATTCGAGCCCTGGCGGGAAGCCGCTTTGCAGCGCGGCTATGCGTCAGTGATTTGCCTTCCGCTGCGAGTGGCCGGCATGGCTTTTGGCATCCTCGCGATTTATGCCGAACAGGCGAACGCCTTTGAAAAATCCGAGGTCGAACTGCTTTCAGAGATGGCCAACAATCTCGCGTTTGGGATCACGGCCATCCGATCGCAAGACGAGGGCCGGCGCGCCACGGTCGCTCTGCGCGAGGCCGAGGCGAAATACCGCCAACTCGTGGAGGAAGTTCCAGCGATCTCCTACGTGGCGGAAACAGGGGCCTTTGGTCCATTTATTTACGTAAGCCCGCAGGTCACGACCATTCTCGGCTACAAGCCCGAGGAATGCCTCGCAGATTCCCGCTTCTGGTGGAGTCACCTCAATCCCGAGGACCAACCCAAGGCGCTCTCCGAAGACAGTTGGGAAGAGGGCAAACTCTTCCAGGTCGAGTACCGCATGCGGCGCCATGATGGCGAGGAAGTTTGGGTACGTGACGAAGCCGTTATCGTCAGAGATCCAAACACGGGCAAAAAATTGACCCGCGGATTGCTGGTGGATATCACCGAGAAGAAACGCGCGGAAGAAGCTCTGCGCGAAAGTGAAGAACGCTATCGCAACTTCGTATCCCAGAGCTCCGAAGGAATTTACCGGATGGAGTACAACCCGCCCGTACCCTGTCATCTCTCCCTTGACGAGCAAATCGAATGGGGTCACAAGGCCGGATATATAGCCGAGTGCAATGACGCGATGGCGCGATTGTACGGGCGCTCGTCCGCGCAAGAAGTGATGGGCAAGCCTCTCTCGGATCTTTTGGTCCTCAAACATCCTCGCACGCACGAGTTCATGAAGAAATTCATAAGCGATGGATACCGCATCAGCGATCAGGAATCCATCGAGCAGGATGCGCAAGGACAAAAGAGAACATTTCTCAGCACCATGGTGGGAACGATTGTAGAGGGGCACTGGGTGCGCACGTGGGGCATCACGCGGGACGTGACTGAGCGCCTCCATCTGGAGGAGCAGCTGAGAAATGCGCAGCAGCTCGAAGCCATCGGCAGGCTGGCCGGCGGAGTCGCCCACGACTTCAACAACATCCTGAGCATCATCATGGGACACGCCGAACTGCTGCTGGCCAGCGGTGTGGAGGAACGGCTGCGCAACGGCCTGGAGCAGATGCGCCGGGCGGCCGAGAGGGCTGCGTCCCTGACCCAACAGTTACTCGCATTCAGCCGCAAGCAAGTGCTGCAGCCGAAGGTGCTCGACCTCAACGAAAAAGTTGCCGACGTGGAGAAGATGCTGTCCCGCGTCATTGGAGAAGATATCGAACTGATTGCCAGCTTGCATCCGTCGCTGATGGCCGTGAAAGCCGATCCGGGCCAGATCGAACAAGTATTGATCAATCTGGCGGTGAACGCTCGCGATGCCATGCCGCAGGGCGGAAGGCTCGCGATGGAGACTTCGAATCTCGAAATCGGAACGGAGCAGGCTCGCGACCTGGACGTTACGCCCGGAAAGTACGCGATGCTAAAAGTCTCCGATACAGGCAGTGGCATGGACGCCGACACGGTCGCCCATGTTTTCGAGCCGTTCTTTACCACCAAGCCGATAGGCAAAGGCACAGGCCTGGGGCTCTCCACGGTGTACGGAATCGTGAAGCAGAGCGGCGGCGGAATCCGGGTGGAGAGCGAACCGAGCCGCGGTACCGTGTTCCGCATTTACCTGCCCGCGACGGAAGATGATCGCAGCCGGTCGAACACGCACTTTCGCCAGAGCCAGGTTGCGGGCGGAGAGGAAACAATTCTTATCACGGAAGACGAGCCGGACTTACGGGAACTGACCCGCATTTTTCTCGAGAGCTACGGTTACCGGGTGCTTTCCGCGGGGAGCGCGGAACAGGCGGTTCAGGTTTCAGACCAATTCGGAGAGCCGATTCACCTGTTGCTGACCGATGTGATCATGCCCGGGATCAGTGGAAGACAGTTGGCGGAAAAAATCCTGATAAAACGCCCGAAGACGAAAATCCTCTACATGACTGGCTACACAGACGATATGGTCGTGCAGCACAAAGTCCTCGAGCCCGGCGTGCAGCTGCTACAGAAGCCATTCTCGAAGGCCGAGTTGGCGCTGAAAGTGAGAGCGACGTTGGATAGCAGGGCCAGGGATTAGGGGCCGGGGTTCAGGGGTCAGAGACTCGATTATTGACAAAGGCAATAGGCACAGTAGTTTTCACTCACGCCTGACGCCTGACCTCTGACCCCCGAACCTGACACCTGCTCTTCTGCTATCGTTCCTGCATGCCGAAAATCCTGGTTGTGCCATTTCTTGCACTCATACTTTGTCTGCCTGCGTTGGCGAAAGAGAAGCATCCTCCTGCTGGCCCCGTCCGCCATGGAAGTGCCGCAGAAAAATGGGCCGAGAAGACTCTTCACAAATTGAGCGTGGAAGAGAAAGTCGGCCAGCTCTTCATGATCTGGTGCCGCGCGAGCTTTCTCAATGTGGAGAGCCCTGAGTATCTTGATTTGCGCGAGGCCATGCGCAAGTACCACGTCGGATCGTTCGCGATGACGGTGCATGTGGATGGGCCATTCTTGTTGCGCAGTGAACCGTACGAGGCAGCGGAATTGCTAAACCGCTTGCAGAAGGATTCCAAGCTGCCGTTGCTGTTCGCAGCCGATTTCGAGCGCGGCGTGGCAACGCGGCTGATGGGTTCAACTAACTTTCCGCACGCGATGGCCTTTGGAGCCGACGGAAAACTGGAAGACGCCGAAGCCTTCGGACGCATCACGGCGCAGGAGGCGCGCGCGGTTGGAGTGCACTGGAATTTCTTTCCCGACGCCGACGTGAACTCGAATCCGGCGAATCCGATCATTAACACCCGGTCGTTCGGAGAAGATCCCAAGCAGGTGGGCGATCTGGTCTCGGCTTATATCAAAGGGGCGCACGAGGGTGGAATGCTCACGACCGTGAAGCATTTCCCCGGCCACGGAGATACGGCGACGGATTCGCATCTTGGCGTGGCCAGCGTGAATGTCGATCGGGCTCATCTCGACTCGATCGAACTGCCTCCATTCAAGCAGGCGATTGGCGCAGGAGTGGATTCGGTCATGGTGGCGCATGTCACGGTTCCTGCGCTTGATTCTGATCCGAACCATGTCGCGACGATCTCTACCAATGTCGTTTCGGACTTACTCGAGAAGCAAATGGGGTTCAAGGGAATCATCGTCACCGACGCGCTTGATATGGCGGGGCTGACACATCTATTCGCCAACGACGTCGGCCGTGCCGCGGTGGAGGCTTTCAAGGCCGGCAACGATTTGCTAATCATCCCGGCGGACTTACCAGCTTCATACGAAGCCATGGTCAAGGCCGTCTCCTCAGGAGAGATCTCGCGGGAGCGCCTCGATCGCTCGGTGCTTAAGATCTTGAAAACAAAAGCTGCTCTGGGACTTCACGAGTCGCGAACGGTGGATCCGAAGGCAATCGGCAGCACAGTCGGAAAGCCGCAAGACCTCGCCTTCGGGCAACAGGTCGCCGATTCTGCCATCACGCTGGTTCGAGAGAATGGCAAGTTGCTGCCCCTCAAATCGAAGGGAACCACCAAGGGGGGGCTTCCGTATATGAGCAGAGAGGAGACGCATAACGACGTCGTCGCGGTGCTTTTTTCCGACGACGTGCGGACGGAGTCTGGACGCGCGTTCGGGCGCGAGTTTCATGCTCGCATCCCGGACTCACGCGTCATTTATGCGGATCCCAGAGTTGCCGCCGGAATGAGCGAGGAAGTGCTCAAGGCGGTGGACGCCGCGCAGACCGTGGTTGCAGCGGTGTACGTGATACCGACGGCGGGGAAGGTGGGGAATTCGGTCGCAATGGCGGATGCGACAGGATCGCTTCTGCAGCAGGTGCTGGATCGCGCTGCGCAGAAGACCGTAGTAGTGGCCGTGGGTAATCCTTATTTGGCGAGCGATTTTCCCAAAATCGAGAATTACATGTGCACGTTTTCCAACGCATCGGTCTCCGAAGTAGCCGCGGTAAAAGCTCTGTTCGGAGAGATTCCGATTCATGGCCATCTTCCGGTCACCATACCGAACGTTGCCCAGCGCGGCTCTGGTCTGGAGCGTCCGGCTCAGGTAGCCACAAGAGGGACGGGGCATGTCCAGAAATAGGCCACTCATCTCAACTCTCGGTGTCCTGGGATTGGCAATTTTGTTTCTTACCGCTTGCAGCGTGAACGTTCGCAAGGAGCAGAACGGGCACGATAAACAGGTCGATATCAAAACTCCTGTCGGCGGCATTCATGTCAGCAAAGGCGTTGATCCACAGGATGTGGGGATTGCGGTTTATCCAGGCGCAACACTCGCGCCGCAGAGTGATGGAAACGACAAGAGTGCGAACGTGAACATCTCCGGCTTTGGTTACGGATTGAAAGTCGTCGCCTTGGAGTACGAATCGCAGGATCCACCCAACAAGATCGTCGCCTTCTACCAGGACCAGCTGAAGCGATATGGCGACGTGATCATTTGCCACACCAGCAGCTTGCATGTGAATTCAGGGATCAAGAAGACAGACGGAAATCCTCATTCGCTTACATGCGAGGGTGATAGCGGCAAGGACGTGGAGTTAAAGGTAGGAACGCAGGAAAATCAGCATATTGTGGGCGTCGAACCGACCGACAGCGGATCGAAATTCTCACTGGTCTACGTAAGGGCTCACGGCAAGGAATCGGAAATCTAGGCTTGCTTCGTCTTCAGGAGTTAAGACATGCTTCGTTCCCTATTGCTCGGTGTTTCAGTGGCGGTCCTGTTTATTCTGCCCATGACCGCTCAAGATCAGGACAACGATAAGAGCCTGGATGTTCGCAGCCCAGCCGGTGACTTGCATGTGGGCAAAGACGCCGATGCGTCAAAGGCCGGTTTGCCGGTGTATCCGGGAGCTCAACCTCAAAACAAAGAAAATAACGATCCCGTAAATCTCGCGCTGTCGACGGGGAGCTTCGGTATGAAACTCATCGTGGCGAAGTACGAGACGGACGATCCGGCGGAAAAGGTGCTCGCCTTTTATCGCGACAAGATGAAGAAGTACGGGAAAGTTCTGGAATGCCACAGCACTGACGAAAAAGCGGACTTTCACAGCGACGACGAGAAAGGCTCCAAGGCGCTGAAGTGCGAGGGAGACAACACAGGGCCAGTCCGCGAATTAAAGGTGGGCACGGAAGACAATGCCCATATCGTCGCCATTCAAGATCCGCAGGGAAGCAAGCGGACGATCTTCGCCGTAATCTATCTACGCAAGCACGAGAAAGGCGAAATCTAGCGATCGGAGGATTGGCGCGGCTTGACGGGTCGCGCTGATTCACGAACCCCGAGGTCACCTTTTTTGGGACGATACTGCTCAAGAAATGCTCATCTCAAGTTGCGCCACGCGATTCGGGTGCGATACTTTCAGGTTTAGGCCCACCCCTCAATGGAGCAGCCCTGCTACAAATGCGGCCAGATGGTCGAAGAAGGACGCATGTTCTGCCCGAATTGCAGAGCACCCCAGATTCGAGTGCTCGTCGCCGAGCCAGTTGCCGCCGCATCTCTCGCGCAGTTAACTGAACCGTCAAACGAAGATATCCTTCCTGCGTCGCAGACCGTGCCGGTTCTGGCCTTGCCAGTGCAATGGTCCCATGCGCTTAAGCCTTGTTTTCTTGCGGCTCTGGCTGCCTCGGTCCTAATGTTGTTGGGACTCCATCCATTTGTCGTGATGCCCGGCGCTGGATTTCTGGCAGTACTCTTCTACCGCCAAGGACAACCAAACCTCGCGGTGCGGACGGGGGTTTCGATTCGCATCGGAGCTTTTAGCGGACTGCTGAGTTCGGGCTTTATGGTCCTCATGACTGCAATGGCAGCGACCATCCCGGATCTCCGAATCAAAATGCACGACCAGTTACTGGAAAAGGCTCAACAATCATTCGCATCTCAGACTGACAATCCAGTGCTCCGATACCTGCTTTCACAGCTGAGAACGCCTGATCGCTTTGTGCTCGTGCTGATTATCTTGTGTGGACTTGCCGTCGTTCTATCGATCATTCTGGGGGGTATCGGCGGGGCGGCAGCAGGAGCAATTTTTGGACGTCGACCGCGCTAAGATTTCGACGATACCTTCTTGCGCCTCCTGCGCCTGCCGCGTATCATGCACCGTTTGCACTTTTCCTGAATAAAGCCGCTCCGATGACGAATAAGCCCGCACGCGGTTCGCTGCTTGGGATCGAACATCTAGAAACAAAAGAAATCATTGGACTACTGAAGCTGGCTCGCCGGATGAACCCGCAGAAACCGCGTCCTCTGCTTCGGGGAAAACGGGTTGTGCTTCTGTTCTACGAGGCGTCGACCCGGACGCGCACCTCCTTTGAGTTCGCGGCGAAGGCCCTCGGGGCGACGACAACGCTGGTGCAATCCAGCGGATCGAGCATCGAGAAGGGCGAGTCAGTCATTGATACCGGATATACGCTTCGGGCGGTGGGCGCCGACTGCATCGTTATGAGGCACCCATCTGCAGGCGCGCCTCACCTCATGGCGACGCATTTGGACATTCCTGTCGTGAATGCTGGCGACGGAATGCACGAACATCCCTCCCAGGCGCTGCTCGATGCAGTGACAATTTTGAAACACAAGAGATCTTTCAAAGGGCTGCAGGCGACCATCATTGGGGACATTTTTCACAGCCGTGTCGCGCGGAGTGCCTGTCATCTGTTAACGCGCTTCGGCGTGAAGATCACGCTCTGCGGTCCGCCGGAATTTGTCCCAGAGATTGCGGCAACACTGGCCCCCGGGTTGCGGGTAACCCGCCATATCGAAGATGCTTTGCGCGGCACCGACGTCGTCATGCTCTTGCGGGTGCAGAAAGAACGATTGGAAGGACAGAAAATCCGCCTGCCAGACTACATCGCTCGCTATCAGATGACAGCGGCGAGGCTGAAACTGGCCAAGAAAGATGCAGTCGTAATGCATCCCGGACCAATCATTCGTGGGCTAGAGCTAACGGCTGAAGTCGCAGACGGTTCGCAATCCGTAATCGTCGATGAAGTACACAACGGCGTGCCGACGCGCATGGCAATCCTGGCACGGGCGCTGGGGAAGGCTAGATGAGACCGCTCACTGCAACTTCTATTCCGCGGATTTAGGCGGATGAACGCGGATTTTTCATTTAGTGCGGAGAACCGCCCCAGCCTCACTTGGGTGGGAGGCAGAATTGCATAGGTCCTTCGCGCAAAGAGCGCGCTCAGGATGACAAAGGGGTGATTCGATGACGCGCGTCGAGCATAAGAGTCTGCTGATCAAGGGCGGTCATCTGATCGACCCGGCGGCAAAGATCAATGCCGTAATGGATGTGCTTTTGCGCGACGGGCGCGTTGCCGAGGTAGGTCTTCCCAATAAGATTCGCGGCGCTGCCGACGAGAAATTTGACGCGAAAGGACTGATCGTCGCGCCGGGACTTATTGATTTGCACGTGCATCTGCGCGAGCCGGGACAAGGTTATAAGGAGACGATTGCGACCGGCACGACCGCCGCGGCGGCGGGCGGATTCACCTCCGTCTGCACCATGCCCAATACCGCCCCTGTTGTGGACACGCCGGAATGGGTGACCTGGCTTCGGCATGCCGAGCGCGGGGCGCAAGTGAATGTTTTTCCCATCGCGGCCGCAACGCGAGGCAGCAAAGGCGGCACGCTTACGGACTTCAGTGCCCTGCAGAAGGCTGGCGCAGTCGCGGTGACCGACGATGGCAAGCCGATCCTGGATGACGATGTCATGCGGATGGCGCTTCGCCTGGGAGCGGAACTCAATCTTCCGGTAGTACAGCACGCGGAGGACACGCGCACTACCGAGAACTGCTCCATGCATGCAGGAGCAACGAGCTTCCGCCTCGGTTTGCGCGCGATGTCTGCATTGGCTGAAGCGTCAGTTGTGGACCGTGATGTGAACCTGGCGCAACAGATTCGCGAATCACGATTGCACGTCGCCCATCTGTCTACGTCCGATGCGTTGAAGGCTGTGCGCCGCGGTAAACGAGCGAAAGCCCGCGTGACTTGCGAAGTGACGCCCCATCATTTCACTTTGATCGACGAGAGTGTGGGCGATTACGACACCAATTTCAAGATGAATCCGCCACTGCGCTCCGCGACGGATCGTGAAGCGATTCTAGTCGCGCTTGCGGACGGGACCGTCGACGCGATCGCAACGGACCACGCTCCTCACGCGCCGCATGAAAAGCAGGTTGAGTTCGAAAGAGCGGCGTTCGGGATCACAGGCCTCGAGACTGCGCTCGCGCTGGCCATCACGAAGTTGCACGTGGAACACAAGATTCCGCTGGCGCGAATTGTCGAACTATTTACCGCCGGTCCGGCGCGCGTTTTCGACCTGAACGGACGTGGAACCCTCGCCCGCGGCAGTTTCGGCGACGTCACGATCTTTGATCCCAAGAAACGTTGGACGTTCGAGGCGGCAAAATCGCGATCTATCTCGCACAACACCCCGTTTGATGGCTGGCAGTTCACAGGCAAGGTTGTGGCCACGATTGTCGGCGGAAAAATCGTCTACCACGTGTAACAAACCTGCTTCACAAGCCGTCTGGCACTGTGATGTTGAAATTCGAGTCTCGTCTTTTCTAAGAAAGTGGGGCGCTTATGCCGCGTTCGATCTGGCTGTCGATTCCTCTGGTTCTTGCTTTGGCCCTGGGAGCATCCGCGCAAACAGCTACGCCTTCATCGGCAACTGGTCCGGCGGCCAGCACTGCTTCGCCGCTCGACATCAACTCAGCGGTGAACGCTTATTTTGCAAAGATGCCGCCGGCGCGGCGAGCCCAGTCAGACGCGTACTTTGAAGGCGGCTACTGGATGATCCTCTGGGATTTCCTGGTCTCAGCCTTTGTGATGTGGCTGCTGCTGCACTTCCGCTGGTCGGCGAAGATGCGGAACCTGGCGGAACGCATTACGCGCTTCCGTTCCCTCCAGACGGCGATCTACTGGGTCCAGTTCTTTATCGTCGTCGAGATCCTGACATATCCCTGGAGCCTGTATGAAGGCTATTTCCGTGAGCACAAGTACGGGCTGCTCAACCAAACATTCGGTCCGTGGATGCGTGATCAGTTGGTGATGGCGATGGTCGGCATCGTGCTCGGCGCAATCCTTGTTATTCCGCTCTTCTGGGTGGTGCGCCGGCTCGGAAAGAACTGGTGGGTCTGGGGCGCCGCAGTCATGATTGTGTTTTCGGCGTTTGTGGCGCTAATCGCACCCGTCTACGTGTTTCCCCTCTTTAACAAGTACACGAAGCTCCAGGACGCAAGGGTGAAGGATCCTATCCTTCAGATGGCCCGCGCCAACGGGATTCCCGCGAGAGATGTCTATGAGTTTGACGCCTCGAAGCAGTCGAATCGGGTGAGCGCCAACGTCAGTGGATTTGCCAGCACCATGCGGATTTCGTTGAATGACAATCTGCTGAATCGCTGCACGCTCGCGGAGATTCAGACCACCATGGGCCACGAGATGGGGCACTACGTCCTGAATCATGCGTACAAAGGGATCGTGATGTTCGGCGTGCTGATTGTGATCGGATTCGCTTTCCTGAACTGGGGAATCAACTTCGCGCTTGCGCGGTGGGGAACCGCTTGGGAAATCCGGGACATCACGGATGTGGCAGTCCTTCCGTTGGCGGCGATTGTGCTTTCGTTATTTTTCTTTGTTACCACCCCCATTGGCAACACCATCACTCGCACCATGGAGTTTGAAGCTGACATGTACGGGCTGAATGCGGCCCGCCAGCCCGATGCCGAGGCCAACGTCGATATGTTCCTGGGTGAGTACCGGAAGCTCGATCCGGGGCCGATGGAAGAGTTCCTTTTTTATGATCATCCCAGCGGTCGGGTTCGCATCACAGCGGCGATGCGGTGGAAGGCGGAACATCCGGAGACGACATCAATCGAGGAGATCAATCGGGAGTTGTTTCCGCAGAAGTGAGAACCCCCGCCGGGCTTCTCCCCCGTCCCAGGCAGGGGAGAAGCCGCGGAGTCCAGTTCTACTTCGCTGTCGGCGGAGGTACCACCTCCTGCAGTTTCGGGTTATCGCGCAAGCGGCTGAACTCCTCGTCTTTGTAGACGTTGGCCAGATTGCGATAACCGTCTTCCTTGGCGCGCTTCAGGCACTGCAGGCAGCCCTCAATGTCGCCGCGCTTGGCATAGGCCTTGGCTAACAGATAGGAATATTGCGCGCGCTCCTCAGGACTGGAGATCTGCGCCGAGATGCCGGTACGGTTGTCGTGCCGGAGGGCATCAGGATCGAGTTCCATGGCGCGCATGTATTCCGCGATAGCGCGATCCATCTTCTTCTGGCTGAACCACGCTGCTCCTAGGTTGACGTGGAAAGTCGCGTCCGTTTCATTGAGCGCTACAGCCTTCTTAAAATACTTCGCAGCGGAGCCGTAGTTCTTCCTCATGTAGTCGATGGCGCCGAGGTTGTTGACCGCCTCCGCATATTTGGAGTTCAGCTTGACCGCCCGGTCGAAGTGCACGCGTGCGGAGCTGAGGTCGTCTTTGCGCAGTTCGGCGAGTCCAAGCTTGTTGTAAATGATGGAATTCTTATGATCCTTGCGCAGAGCGGCCTGGAAGTAGTCGATTGCCAGACTGTAGTCCTTTACCGAGCGAGCCTGATCTCCCGCCTTCTCCAACTCGGCGACCGTCATCTTGTCCAGGTTGACGTTCTGATCTGGCCAGGAAGCAGCCGGGCTGTATTTCGTAGCCGTCATTGCCAGCGCCAGCAGCATGAATCTCACTATGGTGTTCCGCATATTGCCCTCTTTCTCGCGGGTGCCCAGGTTCGGGCGTCATGCTCTCCGCGACTGACCTAGTTATGCCGGTTTTTGCTTACTGCAACAACGCTATAGCCGCTACGTGGAGGTTAGGTGGCTGGCGCTACATCTGTGAACCCAGGCAAGCGTCCGAAATGCAATCACTTAAGCCGCATGATGCAAAAATCAACGTGGGCCACGGTGGGACAGATCAGCACGGGTTACAGGGGTTACGTAACCGTTTGCAGGAACCGGAATCCTGAGACAAAGCGTATAAAGGAGGCAGAAGGCGCGCAGTTCCAGTGCGAGGGAGGGTCCAGTGCCTTCGACCATGGTGACGTCGATATCCTGGGAAGAAGAACGGGCTGAACTACAGGCCGTCTTGGGCTCGGCTGCTTTTGCGCGCTCTCCTGCGCTGAGCCATTTGCTTTCATACCTTTGCGAGAAAACCTTCGCGGGTGAAACCGACCAGATTAAAGAGTATTCCGTCGCGGTGGATGTCTTCGACCGGCAGGACTCGTTTGATCAGGATACCGATTCCATCGTGCGTGTTCAGGCCAACCGGCTCCGCAAACGACTGGGTGAGTACTACGCAAAGGAAGGTGCCGCTCACACCATCCATATCACGGTTCCTGTTGGTCAATACGTGCCCGTATTTTCACGCGTAGCTCAGCCGGATAGAGAGATGGAGCCTTCCTCTGGACCTGAAAAGACCCAACAGAATGTCGGATCGAAACGAAGCCTCGGTCCTTACTGGCTGATAGGGGTAGCGGCTTTGTTGTTGGCGGGATTCGTGATCGGGGCAATTCTGGTTGGAAGAACACACAGGCCACAGTTGGCCGCCGCTCCCTCCTATACGCAGCAGTTCGCCGCGCTCTCGGTGGGACTGCCTGTTGGTGAAGAGGTACACATACTCGCGGGATCGAGCCGCAAGTACGTGGATCATGCCGGGAAGCTATGGAATCCGGATACCTATTTTGCTGGCGGCACCGCAATGCAGAGTGCGGTGCAACACATCTGGCGGACGCAGGACCCCATGATCTATCGCACCAGCCGGCAGGGTGATTTCAGCTACAACATCCCGCTGAAAGCCGGAATGTACGAACTGCGGCTGCACTTTGCCGAGACGCAATACGGCCCCGAGAACGCCGGAGGTGGCGGCGAGGGTAGCCGAACGATGACGGTTACAGCGAACGGAGAGACTCTGCTGCACGATTTTGATGTACTCGCCGATGCTGGTGGAGAACGTACGGCGGAAGTCAAAGTTTTCTATAACATTTCGCCGGCCGGTGACGGCCAATTACATCTGAGCTTTTCAGCAGGAAGCGGCACGGCGATGCTCTCCGCCATTGAGATTCTGCCGGGAGTGCGCGGGCATATCCGTCCTGTCCGCATCGTGGCGCGGGATGTGCCGTACTATTCCGACGACAGTCGCTGGTGGAGTCCGGACGCCTACTTCAAGGGTGGACAGATCCGCAGTAGTCAGGAGCCGGCGCAGGGTACCGACGATCCGGAGTTCTACGAGACCGAGCGCTGGGGGCACTTTTCTTACGCAATTCCTGTAGCGCCGGGGAATTACACCGTGACTCTTCACTTCATCGAGCATCACGCAGGGCAAGGGAATGCGGAGGTTGCGCAGAGTAACGGATCGGAAGCTTCTGAGGACCGCGTGTTTAACGTCTTCTGTAACGGGAAGACGATCATTTCCAAGCTGAATATTCTTGATGAGGCCGGCGAGAATCGACCGCTGGTAAGGAAGATTAAGGGACTTGAACCCAATGCGCAGGGCAAACTGCTGCTGGAGTTTGTGCCGGTAACGCGGTATGCGACGGTGTCGGCGATTGAGGTGGTGCCGGAATAAGGATTCGCCCGACGCCAATCTCCCACTTCAATGCTGTCATCCTGAGCGAATGCGAGGGATCCCTTTCCTTGAAGGCGACAACGAGCGCCGACTGGCTTTTGCTACGAGGCCGTTGTCGATTGGAGAACTCCCTGATTGGCCACAACCAAGATCGAGGGATAAGGGATCCTTCGCTTCGCTCAGCATGACAGGTCCTTGTCGTCACACTAACTTGAGCGGACTCAGACGCCCGAGGCTATGTCAGGATTCCCTTTCGCTTGCCAGTACTCTTCAGTACTCCCAGGGCCTTCTCCAATTCATCCTTGGTGTGGGTGGCCGTCATGATCGTGCGGATGCGCGCTTTTCCTTCGGGCACCGTTGGGAACGCAATGCCGGTCCCCAGAACACCTTCTTTGAAGAGCTCGCGGGAGAAGTCCATCGTGAGTTTGCCGTCACCGATGATGATTGGAGTGATGGGTGTCTCACTGGCCGGTGTGGACTTTCCGCCGATATCGAAGCCTAAGAGTCCGAGTTCCTTCTTCCAGAAGCGCGTGTTCTCCCAGAGCTTTTCCATACGCTCGGGTTCTTGCTCCAGCACATCGAAGGCGGCGATGCAGGTCGCCGCGACAGACGGCGGATGCGACGTCGAGAACAGGAACGGACGTGCACGGTGATACAGGAAATCGATGAGATCCCGGGTTCCGCAAACATATCCGCCGAGCGCCCCGATCGCTTTGGATAACGTGCCCACCTGGATATCCACGCGGCCGTGAACGTTGAAGTGATCGATGGTGCCGCGGCCGTTGCGTCCAAGGACACCGGAAGAATGCGCGTCGTCGACCATCATGATGGCACCGTATTTCTCTGCTAGATCGCACAGAGCGGGGAGCGGGCCGATGTCTCCGTCCATGGAGAAGACGCCGTCGGTGATTAGTAGCTTTTTGCCGGGCTCTTGCTTTACGCTGGCAAGCTGCTCTTCCGCATGAGCGATGTCTTTATGGCGGAAGACGAGAATCTTGGCTTTCGAGAGGCGTGCGCCGTCGATGATCGACGCATGATTGAGTGCGTCGGAGATGATGAAGTCGTCCTTCCCCAGCACCGCTGATACCGTTCCCGCGTTCGCTGCGAAGCCCGACTGGAACACTACGCAAGCTTCCACATTTTTGAAGCGGGCGATTTTCTCTTCCAGCTCCATATGGATCTTCATCGTGCCGGCGATCGTGCGAACGGCTCCGGATCCGACTCCAAACTTGCGCGTGGCTTCGAGCGCGGCTTCCCGCAGCTTGGGATGCGTGGTCAGGCCCAGGTAATTGTTTGACGCGAGATTGATGACCTTCTTTCCATCAAATGTGCAGACGGGCGCCTGCTCGTCGTCGAGCACGCGCAGCTTGAAGTGAGTGCCCTTGGATTTGAGTTCGTTGAGTTGGTCGGTGAGGTAGGAGAGCGGGTTAGTGCGGGTTGCTGTGGTCATGAATGCCTCTGAACTTCTTTGCCACGGATTACACGGATCACGCGGATTTATTAAAAACTCAGTTTAGGCCTTGCCTGTAAATGGAGGTCTGCTTGAGCGCCGAAGAGAATCGCCGAACCGCGAAACGCATTAATAGTCCGAGAAGAGCGAATTCGACGCCGCCGGTCAAAACCAACCAGGCGTTCAGAATCCAAACATCCCAGATCGAGGGCTCTCGGGTAACCAGCGGAAGCATCATTCCTGTACGAAGCCCGACGTAATTTGTTGCCATGATTGTTCGCAATGAGAGCATTCGTAGCGCGAAGAGCCTTATTGAAATTACCATCCATCCCGCACCCGCGATTCCTGTCCAGAGCGGCAGTCGTTTCAACAAACAGGCCCTCAGCGTTTTAGACACCACGCGGCCAGGCTGTCGCTCGGAAACAAGAATAATCCGTGTTCATCCGCGTGAATCCGCGGAGAAGAAGTTACCGCACCCCATTCGGATACACCAGAATCTTGCTGGCCTCGCCGGTTCTCAGCCGCTCCATGGCCTTGCCGAAATCTTTCATTGAGATGCGGTCTGTGATGGCGGGGTGCAGGTCGAGTTTGCCGGCCTTCAGAAGCGCAGTCATCTGATACCACGTTTGATACATCCGGCGGCCGTTGATGCCTTGGATCGTGATGCCCTTGAAAATGATGTCTTCGGAGAAGTTCAACTGGATCGGCTTTGAGGTCAGCCCAAGGAGAGAGATACGTCCGCCGCGGCGCACAATGTCGAATGCTGTTCGAATCGAGTCCGGATGCCCGGCCATTTCGAGGACGACGTCCACGCCGAGGCCGCCTGTTTTCTCCATCACTATGGCTTCGACGTCTTCCTTCGCGGGATTAAGGACATAATCGGCCTTCATCTCGCGCGCAATCTTTGCGCGGTGCTCATTTACTTCGATAGCAAAGACGGACGTCGCTCCGACGGCCTTCGCCACCGCAATCGAGAACAAACCGATCGGACCGCAGCCGGTAACGGCTACTGTCTTCGCCGCGATCTCTCCCGCAAGCACGGTGTGAACGGCGTTCCCCAGCGGATCGAGAATCGAAGCGTATTCCACAGGAATAGCTGGATCCAGCTTCCAGATATTCGATTCGGGAATGACCACGTACTCTGCGAATGCTCCGTTGGCATCAACGCCGATGATCTTTACGTTCTGGCAGATGTGAGCTTCGCCAGTTCGGCATTGCAGGCACTTGCCACAAGCTACGTGCATTTCGGCTGAGACAAAGTCGCCCTCTTTGACGCTGGTGACCTCGTCCCCGAAGGCTACGACTTCGCCACAAAACTCATGTCCGGGTATCAACGGAGGATGAATGCGATTCTGCGCCCAGCGGTCCCAGTTATAGATATGGAGGTCGGTGCCGCAGATCGAAGCGACCTTGACCTTCACGAGAACATCGGTACGTCCGAACCCGGGAACCTTTACCTCACGAATATCCGCCCCCGGCGCCGCCTCTGGCTTGACCACCGCCAGCATTGTTCCTGCCATAATTGCCATCCCGACCTAACAGAAAAAATTGCTGCAAACACAAAACGTATGATTCTAGCACCGTAGCTGCACCCAGCGCCGACCGAGCGGTTTGTTGCGACTGTCGGCATTTCGCCGTGGTGAATTGTCAACGGATTGCAAAAACCGCAAGCGAAGTATGCGTTTGCACTACGAAATGCATCGAAGCGTCGCCTATGAATCGAAAGCATTCGCTGCCTCGAAGTGCTGGCGCGCTGTTAGTTGCCCTGATCGGTTTCATCAGCGCCGCTTTTTGTGCCGATTCCCTCCCCGTTCGTTACAAGGAGGGTCTGACCCACGGATTCCTGGTGCTCAGCACGTTGGACGGGAATGTAATTGCTGAGGGCGACTCGACCGAAATCGCCCACGGAAACCAGATCACAAGCCACCTGGTCTATCACTTCAAAGACGGTTCCTTGCAGGACGAGACCACAATTTTCTCTCAACGCAGATACTTCGCTCTTGTGTCCTATCACCTGATCCAAAAGGGCCCGGTCTTTCCCCATCCAACCGAGTTGTCAGTCGAGGTTGCGAGCGGTCAAGTCAACGTTCGATACACGAATGACAAGGGAGAGGAAAAGACCGAAAGCGAGCACATGAAGTTACCGCCGAACCTTGCTAACGGCATGGTCCTGACTTTGCTCAAAAACTTCCGGCCGGGAGAAGCTCTGCCTCAGCTTGCGATGGTAGTGGCTACTCCGAAGCCGCGCATCGTGAAGCTTTCGTTGAGCCTGCAGGGGAAGGAACCTTTTTCGATTGTCGGTTCTCATCGTGAGTCGCTGCACTACGTCATAAAAGTAGAAATTGGAGGCCTTGCGGGTGTCATCGCGCCGCTGCTCGGCAAGCAGCCGCCGGACTCGCACGTTTGGATTATCGGCGGCGATGCGCCAACATTCGTGAAATCGGAAACTCTGTCTTACATGGAAGGACCCATGTGGCGGACGGAGCTAGTGTCCCCTGTCTGGCCCCGGTCCGAGAATGCTGATTCGAAGAGCTCGGACTCCGGAAAGCACTGATGTTGCGGGTCTCCCATACAATGAGGCATGCGAACCCACCTCTTTGCTGTGTGGAGAGTGCTTTGTCTGTGCGGTGTGTCGCTCTTGGGCGCGAGTACTGCCGCTGCACAGGCCGAGCACGTGGTCACGCGGCAAGAGTTCACAAGACGGCTGGTAGCCGTGGCGGTTGAGCGTACTCGTCATTCGGTGCGTTACGTTTCCGCTTATGTTCGCATTCCGTACCCCGGCGGCGACGTGCCCGCGGACACCGGCGTTTGCACCGATGAGATCATTCGTTCATACCGGGCAGTAGGCGTCGACCTGCAGAAGGAAGTTCACGAGGATATGGTCGAGAACTTCGCAGCATACCCGAACAAGCGACGCTGGCTCTTGTCCCGTCCTGATTCGAATATCGATCACCGCCGCGTGCCCAACCTGATGGTGTTCTTCACACGCAAGGGAGAGTCGTTGCCGATTACGAGTCGCGCTCAGGATTACCTGCCCGGCGATCTTGTGACCTGGGATCTGGGCGGCGGGGTGCCGCATATCGGCATCGTGGTAGATCAGAAGTCGAGTTCGAGCGGGCGGTATCACGTCGTCCACAACATCGGCGCGGGCCCAAAGATGGAGGATGTGCTGTTCAACTGGAAGATTACGGGCCACTATCGGTACTTCGGCCCGAAGCAGTAGTTCAACTATTTCTCTCGTGGTACGCCCCGGTCAAACTTATCGGCCATCGTCTTCTTTTGGCTGAACTCTTCTGATTTTCCTTTTGGAATGCTGAGCGTCTTCCACTCGCTAGACCGCAGATGCTTGGCGAGGAACACGATCTGGCCTATATGCTGCGCGTAATGCGCGATTTGCCGATTGATAGCCTGCAGCACCGTATGGGGTTCACCGCGGATCGTTACCGTCCGCATCACGTCTTCCGGTTTCAGCGGGTCAATCGCTCCGAATACACAAGACCAGCCTTCGTCCCACCACGTCATGACTTCTCCGCGCGTGGTCGCCAGTCCAATTTCAAACTCACGGTCACGGAAGCGGTCAGGTTTCTCGCCGTCACTCGTGAGGAAATCCGTAAAGCGAGAACGCATATTCCCGGCAAGGTGCTTGACCAGAATCGCGACGGAGTTCGCCTCCGAGTCAATCGTCACAAAAAAATCCTGATCGTTGAGCTGGCTCATTGCGCCTTCGCCCATGCGCTTATGCCCGCGCAATTGGCGACGAGCTTCTTCCAGATAGTGAGTCGCGGCATCGCTCATTTCAGCAGGACCTCCGAGCTCTGCGAATTGCCGTATGGACAACCTATTTTGGATTCGGCTGCCGAACCGCAGGTTCAGAACTTTGACTCAGCCCCAGCCTCCACCGCCGGGCGTCTCGATGCGAATTCTTTCCCCAGGGGCGAGCCGCGTACTGAACTTTCCCGGCATCGACTCGATCATGCCATTCTTACGAATTATGCTGGCGGTGCCGGGAGCACCGCTTTTTGCTCCAGATAATCCCCAGGGGCCGCGTGAGCGGCGGTCAGCAAGCAACGTGACTTCGCAATCCGCAAGCACTTCGATTTCGCGCACAATGCCGTCTCCCCCTTCGAACTTCCCAACCCCACCGCTCCCTTGCCGGAGGGAATAGGTTCGCACGCGAAGCGGATAGGCATACTCGAGTGCCTCAGCCGGAGTATTCAGCGAGTTGGTCATGTGCGTGTGTACGCCGGAAACACCGTTCTTCCCCGGACGCGCGCCCATGCCACCGGCGATGGTTTCGTAATAGGTAAATGGTTTACCTGTGCGCGGGTCGATGCCGCCAATCGTGAGATTGTTCATCGTACCGGAGGCAGCGGCTGGAATCTGATCGGGAATTGCCCCGGATAAGGCCCTCATCAAGACATCAACAATCCGTTGCGATGTTTCGACATTTCCGCCAGCGACTGCCGCCGGAGGGTGTGCATTCACGATTGTTCCTTCTGGCGAGATGACTCGAATCGGCCGCATCAGTCCGGCAGCTGCCGGCACGTCCTCGGCCAGCAAACAACGGAACACATAGAAGCACGCAGAGTACGTGATCGCGGCAACCGCGTTTACGCTTCCCGCCACTTGGGCGTCGCTTCCAGTGAAATCCACCGTAACGATGTAGTTGTCTGTGGTTCTTTTGTTTACTGCCGTGCCCGACTTCTGGCCGACGGTTACACGCACCGCGATTTTCACCGGCCGATCATCGATGCCATCGTTATCCAGGAAGTCTTCAGCTTGATATTCGCCGCCGGGGATTTGCTTCAGAAACGCCCGCATCAGTTCTTCCGAATACTCAAGAAGATCAGTCGCGGCCTTCCTCGCTCGCTCCAGCCCATAACGCCCGCACACTTCACGAAGACGTTCAGAGCCCGTGTGACACGCAGCGATTTGAGCACCAAGATCGCCCTCGCGCTCATCTGGCGTGCGGACATTATTCAAAAGCAACGACAGCACATCGCGATCCATCTCACCCCTGCGCATAAGCTTCACCGGAGGAATGCGAAGACCTTCCTGGTAAATCTCGCGGCAGAGTCCCATCGACCCAGGGTAGGCCCCGCCTACATCTGCGTGATGCGCCCTCGAAGCGACGTAGAAATCCGGACCAGTGCTTCTCCTTCGCCGGCCTGCGCTTCCTTGCGCATACACAGGAGCTACCAGTGTGATATCGGGAAGATGTGTACCGCCGCGAAATGGATCATTGAGCATGACTATATCGCCCGGTTCCATCTTTCCCGCCGCGATCGCGGCTTGCACCGACATCGGCATCGAGCCAAGATGAACCGGCATGTGGTCGCCCATAGCAATCACTTGTCCGTGATGGTCGAAAACCGCGCAGGAGTAGTCGCGACGTTCTTTAATGTTGGGGGAAAATGCGGTTCTTTGCAGTGCAGCGCCCATCTCTTCGGCGATGGAGTGATAAAGATTTTTGAAGATCTCGAGCTCGATGGGATCGCGCCGCATTACGGGATACTAGCAGCCGTTCGTCGATGGTCGTTAGTCGTTAGCGGTCCGGTTTCGCTCCCGCGACGCCAATATTTCCCGATTGTGGCTTACGAATGCGAGCGTTGGGCCAGTGAGGACGACCAGCGACTAACGACGAATTTCGCCTATAGATGCAAAAATCTATTGACACTTTGTTAATACTGCCGCAATATCTTGGGTTATAGGACCTTCCCATACTATGCGTAGGGTTGGTCTTTCAGAATAAGGGCCCATAGTCGTAACCCTTGCAAGGGAAAATCGTTCACGGAGGCACCTTCAATGGCAACGAAGAAGAAGGCAAAAAAGAAGAAACACTAACCGATCGCGAGACGTAAACTCGCACACACTCGATTTTTCACCGGCCTCTTGAGAGAAGCACCTCTTAAGAGGCTTTTCCGTTGTGGGGAATAGCTTATCGTCGGGTTTAGAATTCTTCGTACGTCGGGCAACTTGCCGGATGTGAGCCTTCATCCCAGAGGCATCAATGTTCGGTTAGGAGGTGCGATCGTGACCGCATTCTGTTCGCGCTCCATCGGGCCCCTGTTGCTCCTCTCTCTGGCTGCTTTGAGTTGTGGAAGCAGTCGCCATCTGCAAAGCGTTACTGTCCAACCTGCAACGGCCACAGCGCAGAACGGCCAATTTCAGTTCGCAGCGACCGGCATGTTCAGTGCACCGCCCTCTCCAGTAACGCTGACCAGCAAAGATATAACCTGGTGCAGTGGGGAATCGACTTCCGCGCCGAATGCGAGTCCAAACACTTGTGTCGGCAACATCGCCCCCTTTGCGACCGTTGATCAGAACGGTCTAGCGAAGTGCGGCCCGGCGTCGCATGGAGCGGGATATATCCTTGCCGGAACACAGTCGATTTCGTCGATGAATCCGGATGGAGGCTCGCAATTCACGGTGTCCGGGTATGCAACACTGACCTGCCCTTAAGTGCCATCAAAATTGTGCGACTCTTCGCGCGACCTGTGTCACAATAAGCGGCATGGCGGGGCGCAAGAAGAGCAACGGGAAACACGGCGGGGATGCGATTCTCATCCCCGACAAGCTGTATTTCCGTATCGGCGAAGTGGCTACTCTTTGTCGACTGCCCGCCTACGTGCTGCGATTCTGGGAATCCGAGTTCCCGCAACTCAAGCCGGTGAAAAGCAGCACTGGCCAGCGGATGTACCGCAAGCGCGATGTCGAGAATGTGCTGCGCATCAAGCAACTTCTCTACGAGCAGGGGTTCACGATCTCCGGGGCGCGGCAGCAGCTCCGGGCAGAAAACAAGTCTGACAAGAGCCAGACCGCTATTCCATTCCCATCGCAATCGGCGGCAGAGATTCAGCACATCCGGCAGGGCCTTCGCGAGATTCTGGACTTGCTTTCCTCACGTAGGACTGGCTGAGGAATCGTCGCTTAGGCTTCCACCCAATTCCTGCGCTCCAAAATAGTTGGCGGCTCGTACGTTTTTCCCTGCGCAAGCTTCTTTTCTTCACGACGCGTAGTCCACAACAGCATCGGTCCCACCACTATAGGCATCAGTCGTGAAACAATCCCCGATTCCTGTTTGAATTCTTGCCGGAGTGCGCGGATTTGATCGCTGACTTTGGCGTCGACTTTTCGAAACTGATGTTCCATCGCCCAAAGCGCTGAGCCATAGATCCCGCTCAGGCGCTGCATCTCGTGGGTGAAGCGCTCGCGAACGCGGGCATCCGGCCAGTCCTTGTAGCGTTTCCATCCGGCCAGCAGTGTGCGGGCAATACGGTAGAGACTCGGTCCATTAGCCTCAAAGTCGCGCCAGAAGGCCAAGTCGAGAAAGCGCTTGGAATCGTCCCGCGAGATGGCGGCATGCTTGAAGTTGAATTTGAACTGCCCATGGACATCGGCAAAATCGACATCGGGCAACAGGCGGCCTTCATCCGATATCTGCTGATACAACGGTGTCCCCGGTACGGGTGTGTACAGCATAAATTGATGAAAGTCGGTGTCGTGCGAGACCGCGTGTTCGATTTCGCTGGCGATGTTCTCTGGCGTGTGGTGCTCGAGTCCAATAATCGTTGAGCCCTGCACGCGGATGCCATGCTCGCGGAGTTCGCGAGTGAGCTGCCGGGTATCGGTCCCATTCAGTTTGCTGTAAGTGGCCTGGGGCGATTCGAGCCCCATCCAGAGCCACGAGATGCCGAGCTCGACTAGTTCCTGCATGGTGTACTTGCGGATCGCGTTCGCGGAGGCAAACACTGACATCGTCCAGGATTTGTTCGCGGCCTTCATGCGCGCCAGTAGGCGCATGGCGCGCTCGCGGTGGAGCAGGAAATTCTCGTCCATGATGAAGAACGACTTGACCTTGAGTTTGTCCTCCATCTGCTGCATCACTTCGAATAGCTCGTCGCCAGTTTCGAAAAAATTGACGAATTTCCCCTTCCCTCCGAAGAAGGCCGAGGTTGTGCAGAAGTTGCAGCCCATGGGGCAACCGACTGACGGAATAATCGTGGCGGCAGTTGCGCCTTCGCGTTCCGGCAGGCGAATGCCCATGATCCGAGTTTGCATACCGGAGACGATGGCAGGATGCCGGATCGCGGCGGATTCGTCTTCGCCCAGATAGCGGCGCATCCATGAGACACCTTCACCGCGCACGATGTGATCAGCGTCGATCATCTTTTCGACTCCAGGGATCGCCGCCACGTGTCCGCCGACCACGATCGTTGATTTGGGCGAAAGCTTGCGAATCATGCGGCACATCTCGCGCACTTTCGCGACGTTCACGATGATCGACGAGATGCCAATGACGTCGTAGTGCTGGGCCGTGATTTCGCGCTCAAAATCTTTTCGAGTAGGAAAATCGAGAACGGCGCAGGGGGCCGAGATATTCGCCTGGATCAGCATGATGCCCCAGGAGCGATGAAACATCCGCAGCGAAAAGGCGCCCTGGGCGCGAGTTACCTGATTGTGATAGAGCTCCATCGGATTGATGGAGCGGCTGCCGAACTCGTCATCCCGGGCATACGGCCCGAAGACTGAGCTTAGAAGAACGCGGGCATGAGTTCCTTTGGGATGTTTGTCACTGCGGCTGGCAGAGTTGTGTTTCGAGGAAAGAATGTCCACTGCGATGCATCATCCAATCTCCCCACAATGCCGTTGACTTCATCGTACCGGCTCCCGGAAAGCGAGCGTAGTGGCCCAGACCAAATAACACAAAAAGATTACAAACCACGGGAAACTGTTTCGCAGATGAAACCGCTCGAGGTTGAGACCAACTTGAACGTCGGTCGTCTTCTGGCCTAGAATCGCTTGCTGCTATGGCATCGGAACCGTTGGAAGTCGAGCGGTTGGATCACGGAGTGTTGAGCTTCCGCGGTCCTCTCACGATGGAGAACGTCACTCCATTCATGAACGCGGTGCGCCGCGAGACTGCTCCCACAATGATTTTGGATTTCTCGGGCGTTCCCTATCTAGATTCTTCGGGTCTGGGATCGCTGGTGAGTGCGTGCACTTCATGCGCCAAGGCCGGGCGCCGAATCGCGATCACAGGCGTGAACAAGCGCGTGCTGAAAGTATTTGAGATCACCAAGGTCGAGCAGATCCTGCTCATGTTCCCCACACTGGGGGATGCCATCGAAGCGTTCACCAACGCCGGCACCGCCTGAGGGCGCGGCGTTCGGTTCCGGCCCCTTCAAGCAACCCGTTCTGGATTCGATTTCTTCCCGCCGGCATTTGCTGCATCCAGGCGGATGCGAGATACTCGCGCCGTTTCCTGCACCAGGTCGTTCGTGAACTTGGCGCCTTCCCCTGCCATCACCTGGCCGGCGGCGAGCGCAAATCGCAGAGCATCCGCCTGATCGTCAAAATAAAGAACGACTTGTCCCGACATGTGTACTTCTCCCCTTGGTTGATCAGCGTCCAGTATGCACAACGGCTGCAACATCAATCGAGCTGACGAGCACTTTCGACGAGAGTGGACACGAACAACTTGCTTCGATTCTCGGAGGGGACGCCGTGCGCTAGAAGTGATTCTTTTGGTTCCATTGAACTCGTTAGGCCATTCCCGAAGCCAATTGAAGCGAAATGAAGGAAAGACCCGGACGGCGTCGCAATCTCCCTCCGGCTAGGCGAGGCCGCGGGCTTCGGATATCATGCGGGAAACTCGATGATCCGCCAACTCGCCATTTTATTGTTCGTCTGCGGAGCGGTCTCCCTCTTGGAGGCGTCCGACAAAGTAGTTCTTGGCTCGTGGGAGGGCGATTCCAAGTGTACGGTCCCATCTTCGCCCTGCCACGACGAGCATGTGCTGTATCAGATCGCCGAGGACAAGAAGGATTCATTCCAGCTGAATATGGATGGGTACAAGGTGGTCGACGGTTCACCCGAGTTCATGGGCACGCTGACCTGTCGTTTTGACTCCAAGACCGTGGCGCTCAGTTGCACTTCCAGCAATAGGAACAAAGATGATTGGGAGTTTCATGTTATCGGGGACACCATGACCGGTCGCCTGATGATCGATGACGGTAAGACTCTTTACCGGCGAGTTACTCTTCGACGGGTTCCGAAATAGTTTTATGGCCGTGCTGATTTCCATGCTCCGTGGGGTGAATCTCGGTCCGCACAACCGGATCAAGATGGATGCATTGCGCGCTTTGTACCAGTCTTTGAAGCTGGAAGATCCGCGGACGTACGTGCAAAGCGGGAACGTGATCTTCCGGACGAAAGAGAAGAACAGTCCGCAGCTCGCCAGGAAGATTCAGGACGCCATACAGAAGAAGCTCGGCTGCTGCCCCGATGTCATCCTCAGGACAACTGACGAGATGCGCAAAGCCATTGCCGCCAATCCATTCCCGGAGAGGGTTAAGACGGAACCAGGCAAAGTCCTGGTCACATTCCTCTCGGAAAAGCCGCCCCGCGAAGCGGAAGCGAACCTCGACAATCTCAAGGGGTTCCCCGAGGAGTTGCATCTGAAGGGGCGAGAACTCTACATCTACTTTCCCAACGGGGCCGGGAAGTCGAAACTGCCGTGGTCATCTGTTAACAAGCTGCTCAAAGTCACCGGGACAGCGCGCAACTGGAACAGCGTTCTGGCCGTGCTGGAGATTGCCGAGGACATGGAATCGCAATGATAATGCGCAGGATTTGGATACGGTTCGCCTTTCTCGCTTTGATCCTGGCGACTACTTTCCTGCATGCCCAGCAGCACCGGCCCACCGCGCGCGAGATCGTCGCCGAGATACAGAAGCACGTGGGCGTGGACTGGAAGAAAGAAACAGTCGACACCTTCAAGGCAGGAGATCCCGATACGCCTGTGACTGGAGTGGCTGTCACCATGATGGCGACCATGGATGTACTCCAGCGCGCCTCGGCGAAGGGACTGAATTTCGTAATCACACACGAGCCCACGTTCTATGCACACCTCGACACGCCGGAAGGTGTCCCTCAGGATGACCCCGTCTGGGCCGAGAAAAGAGCCTTCATCGAAAAGCACCACATGGTGGTCTGGCGCTTTCACGACCACTGGCACATGCGCAAACCGGACGGAATCGAAGCAGGGAACGTTCGTCAGCTGGGTTGGGAGAAATATCAGCGCGCCGATAATCAGTACTTGTTCGTGACTCGCGAGACAACTTTGAGGGAGTTGGCAGCTGAGGTGGCCCGGAAACTCGACTCCTCGGTGGTTCGGGTCGTCGGCGATCCTGACATGAAAGTAACGAAAGTCGGTTTCAGTCCGGGTGCAGCCGGGTCTCAGCGCGAAATTCATGCGCTCGAAATGGACGATGTGCAGGTGCTGATGGTCGGCGAAACTCGCGAGTGGGAAACGGTTGAGTACGCCGCAGATGCAGTCAGTGAAGGACGCAAGAAGGCCCTCATCGTGATCGGACACATCCCGAGCGAGCAACCCGGCATGGACGAGTGCAGCCGGTGGATGAAAGAGTTCGTGAAAGATGTGCCGATCGAGTTTGTGCCGGCGAAGCAGCCATTCTGGCTGGCGAGCGAGAAGAGATAGAAACCACACTTTCGCACTCGCACCGACAGACCGAAACCAGTATGCTGATGCCATCCTAGCCGGGTCAGGCGTTTAGGTACCGTTACTGCGATGAAAGCCAGGTCTCTGCTGCTCGCGATTGTTGTCTGTTCCCTCGCTGCAGTCCTTGGCTTCATTAGTCTCGAAATAACTCCCCTATCCGGGCGCCTGCTCTTTGCTGCACGATGGATTGCCATCGCCTCCCTGGTTCTGCACGGATTCTATCGGCGCACACTTACCACCTGGATCTTGATCTGCATGTTCGCTGGTGCTGCCATTGGCCACGATTGGCCGGGAATCGGCGTCAACCTCCGCATAGTTAGCGTGATTTTTCTGCGGCTGATCAAAACCATCATCGCCCCACTGCTGTTTGCAACTCTGGTCAGCGGCATCGCGGGCCACTCCGACTTGAAAAAGATCGGACGCATGGGCCTCAAAGCGATCGTCTATTTCGAGATTGTCACCACGCTGGCGCTGGTCATCGGCCTGGCGGCCATCAACATCAGCAAGGCGGGGGTCGGAGCTCCAGTTTCGTCGCAGCCGGCCGAAACCCTGCCTACGCAGAAACTCACCGCCACGGAAACCATTCTTCACATCTTCCCGGAAAACATTGCCCGTTCGGTCGCCGACGGCCAGGTACTTCAGGTGGTTGTGTTTAGCATCCTGTTCGGAATCGGGCTCGCCATGGTCAGCGAGGAGCGGCGTCGTCCCATGCTCCGCTTCACCGAAAGTCTCGCCGAGACGATGTTCAAGTTCACAAACATCGTCATGTATTTCGCGCCCTTAGGAGTTGGTGCGGCCATTGCCTACACCGTGGGCACAACCGGAGTGGGCGTCTTCGTCAATCTCGCAAAGTTACTGCTCACGTTGTATGTCGCGCTGATCGTCTTCATCCTGGGAGTGCTACTGCCGGTGGCGCTGCTGGCGCGAGTCCCCCTTCGAAAATTTATCGCCGCTGCCACCGAACCGGTGTCGATCGCCTTCGCAACCTCTAGTTCGGAAGCCGCCCTGCCTCGCGCGATGGAGGCGATGGAAGCGATTGGTGTCCCGCGCCAGATCGTATCGTTTGTCATGCCTACGGGCTACAGCTTCAATCTCGACGGCAGCACTTTGTACCTTTCTCTGGCGGCGATCTTTGTCGCGCAGGCGGCGGGCATTCATCTCAGCCTCGGCCGCCAGGTGCTTCTGGTCGTGACGCTCATGTTGACGAGCAAGGGCGTGGCGGGTGTTTCCCGCGCCGCATTGGTCATTCTTCTGGGAACAGTGGGTTCATTCGGCCTGCCCGTCGAGCCCGTATTCATCCTCCTCGGCATCGATCAGCTCATGGACATGGCTCGCACTTCCGTGAACGTGCTCGGCAATTGCCTGGCTACGGTCGTGATCGCACGTTGGGAGGGTGATTTCGCGGAAAATCCCGCAAGTGAAGGGTAATTCAGCTACGTTCCATGTACTTCTGAGTTTCCAGAAACATACTTTTTACAACAGCTCTTCTATTCTCGGCGCATAATTTTTCCGCACTTCTCCGGGTACTGGGGAACCTTGGAGGATTACCTATGGAGTACTCTACTGACTACTTCTGGGTTGTCATCTGCAAGAATCACCGATTTCACCACAAGAACAACACGTCCTACGAGCATCGCATCATTCTTGGCGAAGCCGATGCCTTCACCGCGTTGCCCATGCTGACCGATCAAGTTACGGTCCGATGCGACAAATGCGGCGAACAATATGCGTACAAGCCGAAGGACGTCCTTCGCGCCGAAATGGAGGTCCCCGAGACCTATGCGATCCATCCCTTGTTCAAATGAGCGCAGGGCCGCTGGCCCGTCCTCATTGGGGGATGTATTCCTGCCGTCAAGTTCAAAATGTCAAAGGTCCATTCCGAACGAACTGGGCCAACGGCCAACTCAGCGCTGTCGTGGAACATAATCCGTGCTGCTCGCTTTGGTCCACGTCTTGCCACGATCCTTGGTGAGCTCTGCGATTTGCGTAAATCCTTTGGGATTTTGGACGTACCGCACGCGAAGCAGCCACATTTGATCAGCGTTGCCAATTCGGTCGCGATAGAAAACCCAACCGTCGCTCTCCCAAATCCCCTCATAGACTTGCGCGTGAAGGTCGTCGGAAATGACGAACTCGCGCAAACGGTTCGTGGACGCATCGAACGCCCAAATCACGATGGAATCGAAAAGCTTCTTGCCATTCTTTTCTTCATATCGGTGCTGGATCAAGGCGCAGCCGCCCAGGCTTGCCTTTATATGATTCACTCCGTTCCCGTGTGTTCCGGAGTCGGGCGTCAGGTCTGACGTGGCGCTCGTCCAATCTCCGACAAGGAAATCCAACCGATGGACTTCACTCTCCAAACATGAGTTCACGGGAATCGATGCTTGAGGTGCCACCTGCGCCTGTTGGGCAGCCATGATTTCAGACAAAAACACAACTACCAGTAGGTAACGCCACCATACCTTATTCATCTGTCCTTTTTCCTCCACGATTTACTTCGTCTCGCAGCAACCATGCTTTCAACCGCTTCGCTTCTGCAAGGGAAGAGACGTGGGCGGCGGCACCGAGTGACGAAGTGACGACGCGGGGGACGAATCAGGCCTGTTTGACCTGTTCAAGTCGCGGGGTCAGAAGGCCCAGGCGCTCGATACCGCTACTACCCAAAGGGATCCGGATACCCGACTTCAATACTGCCTGATACCGGCCTCCCGGCGAGCTCTGAATTTCGCGAACGCGTCCCAGTTGGACGATCGCCGAGCGATGGACACGCACAAAAACATCCGGATCGAGTTGTCCCTCGATCCCGTGCATCGTTTCACGCAATAGATAAGATTTGTCTCCAAGGTGCAGCGAGACATAGTTACCGGCGGCCTCAATCCAGTCGATATCAGACGGCTGCACAAAATAGATCCGGCCATTCAATTTGAGCTCGAATCTGGCAGTAAGAGCTCCCGCAGCCGAGCTTGCTGTAGATGCATGGACCGCTAAGCCTTTTTCGTCGCTCGGTACTTGCGCCATTCGGTACCGGCTCCATGCATGAGCGGCAGCCACTCCGACTCCGTACACAAGTAGACTCCGGCCCAAGCCGGTCAACAGGTATATGCCCAGGACTGTCGAACCTGTGCCATGCACTCGACGGAGAGGAGGGAATGGAAAATCGAGTAGAAATCGCCATGCGACCGAAATCAAAACAAATGTTATGGCGAATCCGATGTGCGCCAGCGAATTGCGGAGGCAGGTGTTGCGGGCAATGGGATATCGACGCGCCAACTGGAAGATGACCGGCATCAAACTGGCCCACATTGCGCAAGTCGCCAGTGCTAAAGCAAGCGCGGCAGGATACGCGAGCTTATCGCCAATCAACCTGTGTGACGCCACGCTGCGCACTGCCAGGTCAGCGCCAGGACGAGCCAAATACTCGCATAAAGCGTAGCGCTGCGTGGTGTCTTGATTTCGCGAAACAAATTCGATTCGCCCACATCTGTTCTCCTGGTGCATGGCGGTACCGTATCCAATTTCGACACCATGCATTTAGACGGAAAAGGACGAATCTGGTTTGGGCGTCGAAAAGGACCAGATGGGCACGATGCCTGAACGGTTAATTCGCGGAGAAGTTGGCAAGCGTGTCACACACTCGATGGACTTTCGGATCGAAGAATTCGCGGCAGCACCGTAAACGAAGGCGGCTGATTTCTGCCAGGACGATGGCTTCGAAGGGAATAAACAGAAAGCCAGCCGGCGTGGAAGTCTTAACCGCAAATGTAAACTGTCAGTTTTGACAGGGGGTTGTCGGGTTTTTCCTGATGAATTTCCTACAAGCTCTTTGCTATATGTAACAGAGGGGCGGGAAGAGGCTATCTTTGACACGAATCCTGATCGTTGACGATTTTCAGCCGTTTCGCAGCACGCTCCGTTCGATTTTAGAACGCGATTCATCGCTCAGAGTGATAGGCGAGGCCTGTGACGGCATGGAAGCCATCGAGAAGGCTGCAACGTTGCGGCCGGATGTAGTGCTTCTTGATATTGGAATGCCGCGACTCAATGGAATCGAGGCAGCCAAAGCGATCAGGCAAAAGATGTCCCCTGAATCCGAAATCATCTTCGTGACTCAAGAAGATGATTCCGACATCCGAAGCTCAGCTCTTGGCCTGGGTGCAGCAGCTTACCTGTTGAAGTCAACGGTCGGTTCCGAACTTCTTCCCAACATCGGAAGGGCTATGCTGCATCGTCAATCTCAGCCTCATCAACCTGAGTTCCCCCTGCTAGAACCTGCAATTCTCTTGCAGGGACTCTGAACTGCGCCGCTCCACAGTCCATGCAGACAGCTATTTTCGGAAACACCCAAACGATGGGTTTGGTGAGACCGTCGCGTCCCGGGAAGTGAACGGCGAGTTCGCCGTTAAACATCTTCTGTTGTTTTGAGGAGCAAGAAGTGCACTCGATGGCTGGGGACATAATCCTCTCAACCTTTCTGGTCGCTGGAGGTACGCAAACATCGGTTTGGGGAATATTTGCTTTGTTGACTGGGAGATGCTTCCTAGCAGATGAGAGGCGCGATACAGGCCCATTTTGAGAATCTCTGTTGGGTGACGATGGTTCCTTTGAGTCCAGGGTTCTTGCTTGTGAAGTCCAGAAACGGCGACTCTGATGCACCCCGCATAATGATTTGCCCGTCCCGTGGAGCGCCACCCATATTCTGAGTATCCATCGCATGGACTGCGATGACTGGGGACATCGGGTACACCATCACCGTCGAGTGAGCCTACTTGCGGCCCTATGAAAAGAGCGCAATCCCAAACAAGAGAATCCTGGCGATGCTGTTATTAGTCTTTCCCATAAGGGGGGTGCACACAATATAGTGCATCGCTGCGAAATTGCAAGTTATCCCTAATCGGTGCAAACATCGCCTTTGCACACGACCTCGGCAACTGACAGAAATAACAGCTATTCAAGCCCAAAACGTTTCCCCGAGCACACCCCGGCACCGCAAGTTCTGACAGTGGAAATCCCCTAATCCCGGCCCTGATAGTGCACGTTGACCCTAGCATGAGCAGACTCCCGCCTATATTGGTAGTTGATGATCGAGGTGTTCATTCGACGACCGAAACCCCATGAGCTTCAGTCTGTTCGAGCAATGGTAAAGACAGTTGTGGATGAGGTGTACGGCGGGGTTTGGGCTCCTCGTCAGTTGCCGACCGATGCCCGTAATCGCCAGTGAGGCAATTCTCTACGAATAACACCGCGTTTCATTCAGTTCAGCTATCCAGTGAACCGCAAGTTTTGATTTTAGGCGAATGTGGGAGGCTGTTCATAGTGGAGTCATTGCGCGGATTGAGTCCTCGCCTTGGAATTTCGGGTGGAAGCGAGAACCGCGTAACTGCCGGATTAGATATTGGTCGGGACGTGCAGATTTGAACTGCCGACCCCTCGCACACAAGCGAGTGCTCTACCAGGCTCAGCCATGTCCCGTAAATACGCGGTTTTCCTCCAAATCTGAGACATTCCACACTGGAGATGACTCGATACGCGAACCTGATGACGGAGGGCTTGCAAGCCGTGCATGAGCGTATATCGCTTTTATCACGCTGATTGAGGCTGAGGGAGAGAGAATCGAATTCTCTCCCCCCAATCAACGGGATCAGAACACCTGAAACGGATTCCGTGGTGTGAGCATATAGCCGTGCGGTTGTCCGTTGTGTGCACCTTGTCCGACGACCTGGCCCCAAACGTTGATGTCCGTGGCAGTCTGAAGCACCCAACCCGAGTTCTCTGGAATCAAGCTATTCAGGTCGCGCATTCCCGTAGTATGCGACCAGATGAAAGGGCGACCAATGACTTCGAGCGGTCCACTCGGAAAGCCAGCGCCTGGCTCAGTTGAGGCACTGACCGTGTTGCCCGAAGATCCAATAATCAAACCGAAAAGGTTAATTGCCGTTGCGGAGCTGTATGTGTCGCCTGAGAGAGTCCCAAGATCGCTTATCGTTCCGTCTTGGTTCCAAATGACGGCATGGAGTGGAAAAAAACACCCATCAGGGTTGCAAGACATGCTTGTTGTGGACCAGCCTGCAATCTGGCCCAAATCGTTGACCGCATTGGCAGCACTGTCGAGAAATCCCGGTAGTCCCTCCAGTTGGGTCGCAACTCCATTCTTCCAATATGTGGCATTTCCGAAGTAAATACCATTTTCTCCAACGATCTGGCCAGTGTTGCTGAGTCCCCGAGCGAAGGTCGGTGGAAAACTGGATCCAAAGATGCTGATGCCTTCAGATCTGGTCCAAAGAAAATCCCACTGAAATTCATCTGGGAAGACGACCGAATCACCCACTACCTGTCCATGATCGTTAATAGCTGAGCCGTAGAAGGGAAACCGGCACCACGCAATCGGTGGCAATGTACCTTCCACATCGCTGACAGGGCCGATCGTGCCAAGACCCTGCATTTGTTTTTTCCAGACAAACGGCTGAGTCAAATCACTGCATTCCACGTTGGAGCCTTCCCAACCGGAGCGAAGTACGACTATGCCTTGTCCATCGGCCGTGCCTACAACCACACCAAGATCATTGATACCTGCCGCATAACTGAAAGTGCCTCCCGGCAGAGTTCCCAACGAGCGCTTCCGACCGAACGTCCAGAGGTATGCGCGGTTGTTGTAGTTGCCGACAACTTGCGCCCAACTATTGATTCCCGTTGGTGCGAGCGGTCCTAAATCCGTTATGGTGTACCGTTGCGCCGTCGCTGACACGGACATGACACACAGCACTGACACAAATAGAGCGCGAGATTTCTTTTTGGGCATAAACACCTCATCCTCCTCTCAGGCGAAAGGGGAAGCAATTATCTTGCGAGGTCGAACATCTCGGGCAGGGGGGAAACTGCTCGGGGAAGGAACGAGGCTATTGTGTGCGCGCCACAGTCGGATGTCAATGACTCGAGTCACCGCTGTGCTGGTCTGTCGAATGCACGATATGCGAACCTGATGACGGAAGATTTGCAGGCGGTGCATGAGCAGGTAAGCCTGCTTTGCGAATCGAAGTGAGTCTCAGAAAGGCCACTGACCGGAGAACGACCTCAAGTCAACGTAGCTATTCCCAGTCAGAATTGTTCGCGGACGGCGTTCTTGTCAACCGAGTCTCTCGCAAGAGGGTGTAGCAAAGCCAGTACAGTTCGACAGAATTGATGAGAGCAATCGAGCGTCTTTTTGCGCCGTCGATGACGTGACCAGAAAACACCGAATCCAGCCTGTTCCAATTGTTGCTCGAACAGATTCTTGCGGCGTAACAGCTTGATTAGCAAATGGTCGGGACGGGCAGATTTGAACTGCCGACCCCTCGCACCCCAAGCGAGTGCTCTACCAGGCTGAGCCACGTCCCGACTTGGAAGGATTCCGCTGAACTTGCTGCTGTCGCGTACTGAATCGCCAGCCTCCAGCGGAGGGGTTCAAAGCTATTTTACACGACGGCCACGCCGGAACGTGCGGTGCTACTCCAGATCTCTCCAGTTCGGCCCCACGCCCAGGTCCACCTGCAGCGGCACCGCCAGCTCGTGGACCTTCTCCATATACTCACGCACCAGAGACCGCATGATATCCACTTCCGGCTCCGGCACCTCAAAAACCAACTCATCATGCACTTGAAGCGTCATGCGCGACTTCAATTCGCGCTCGCGAATGGCTTCGTCGATGCGAATCATTGCGATCTTGATCAAATCCGCCGCGGTGCCCTGGAGCGGAGTGTTCACCGCCGTGCGTTCGGCGAATCCACGCTGATTCGGATTCTTGCTGTTGATATCGGGAATCGGCCGGACGCGCCCGAAAAGCGTCTTCACCTTCATATCCCGGCGCGCCTCTTCGAGTGTTTTGTCGATAAACTTGCGCACGCCGGCATACTTCTCGAAATAGTTTTCGATGAAGCGTTTCGCTTCGCTCGTGGATATGCCGAGGTTCTGCGACAGCCCGAACGGTGAAAGACCGTAAACGATCCCAAAGTTCACGACCTTCGCCTGGCGCCGATGGTCGGGCGTCACCATCAGCGGCGGAACGTCGAAGACCTGGGATGCGGTCAAAGTATGGATGTCATCTCCGCGGCGGTAGGCTTCGACGAGCAGGGGATCTTCCGAGAAATGCGCTAGCAGGCGCAGTTCAATCTGTGAGTAATCTGCCGTGAGCAAAACATGGCCGGGTTCGGCGATGAAGGCTGCGCGAATGCCGCGTCCCAGTTCAGTGCGAATCGGAATGTTCTGGAGATTCGGGTTCGCAGACGAGAGTCGTCCGGTTGCCGTTCCCGTCTGCCCAAACGTTGTATGCAGCCGTCCGGTCGCGGGCTTGATCAATGCCGGAAGGGCGTCGACATAAGTCGATTTCAGTTTCGTGAGTTGGCGATAATCCAATACCATTCGCGCGATCGGATGGTTTTCGGCCAATTCCTCCAGCACATCGACCGCCGTCGAGATCATCCTCCCTTTACCATATTTCACCGGCTTGGGCAGATTCATGCGGTTGAAAAGAACGTCGCCGAGCTGTTTTGGAGAACCGACGTTAAACGCCATACCGGCTAGGTCGTGAATCTCCTTCTCCTTGGAAACGATTTCGCGCTCGAGTTCCGACGACATCTGCGAGAGGGCGCTTGTATCGATCTTGACGCCAGCTTGTTCCATCCGAGTAAGGACAGGAACGAGTGGCAAGTCGATTTCGTCATAGAGCTTCGTGAGCCCATCGTGCGCGACTTCTTCGCGAAGTGCTTCTGTAAGTCTTCCAGTGATGTCCGCTGATTCCGCCAGTTGTCCGGCCAATTTCAGATTGAATCGCCGCAAGGCGACGTCTGCCAAACGGTGCGACGAATACGTGGGGTCAAGCAGATACGAATACAGCATCGGATCATGCTGCAATCCTTCGATGGTCAGGCCAAGGGGAGCCAGTGCGTGCAGCGCCGCTTTGTAGTCGTGGATCGATTTCGAAACTGTGGAATCGGCCAGAGCGGCCCGCAGTTCCTTCGCGGCATCTCCCGCGTCAAGATTCACGACGACCGCGGACCCCATCTCAGATGAGACGGCTATTCGCCGTGTTGCAGGTTCGGGCGCAGTCTCCACAAGCGCACCGCCCATAAGGGAAAGCTGAGCGTCCTGAGGTTGAGCCTCCTTCTCGTCTTCCTTTTCACTCTCCTCGACCAGTTCGCTCCCATTTGCCGCTTCGATGGCCACAGCCAACGATTTTCCTGGCGTGACACCCTTCAGCACAGCGATGACGTCGGCCGCGGATTTCGCCTCGCGGTAATGAGTCTCGCTTACCTCAACAACCGGTAATAGTTCCTTCAGCAGAGAAGTGAATTCCAACTCAGTGAAAAGGGCACGCAGAGCCTCCAAGTCCGGTTCTCCCGCACGCATCGATTCCACGTCCAGCTCGACCGGAACATTTGTATCGATCGTCGCCATGCTCTTGCTGAAGAGAATGGTGTCCCGATTATTCAATAACGATTCGCGGTACGTTTTGCGTTCGACCTCCGCTGCGCGGTCCAATGCCTGCTCAACGCTGCCAAAGCGCTTGATGATCTCGACCGAGCCCTTGTCCCCGATTCCCGGAGCCCCGGGTATGTTGTCAATCGAATCTCCACGGAGAGCCATAACATCGATCACACGCTCGGGGGGAACGCCCAGAATCTCTTCCACCTTGGCCGCGTCGCAAATCAAATTGTCTTTCGGCGGATTGAGGATGTGCACCTTGTCATTTACCAGCTGCATCATGTCCTTGTCGCTCGACACGATGTAGACGGGATGCGAGGCTTCCGCGGCCTTGCGCGCCAACGTGCCGATGACGTCATCGGCCTCGAAGCGAGTCACCCCGAGCATCGGAATGCGGTATGCCTCGAGCGCGCGCCGGATATACGGAACCTGCTGCGCCAGGTCCTCCGGCATCGCCTTCCGGTTGGCTTTGTACCCCTTGTATTCGACCTCGGTAAAAGTCTGAGTCTTGATGTCGAACTTCCGCACGGTGGTGACGGTTTCTGCCTGCTCATCGCGGAAGGTTGGACCTGCGACGTCAAACACGGCGGCAAGAAACTCCGGAGAGAAGTCATCCCGCAGCTTACGCAACATATTCACGAATACGAGGATCGCAGCTGTCGGCAGGCCGGCCTTGGTCGACATCGGACGTTGCCGCGCCATCGCGTGATAAGCGCGGAAGATGAACGACATCGTGTCGATCAGGTAGATGCGCCCATGTGAGCCGGAAGCGGAAGTCTCCTCGCAGCTTTGAGGACCGCTGGCAGGACCCTTTGTACTTGGTTCGCTATCAGGTGGACGAGCCGGTGCGGAGTTCGATGATTTCTTCCTCGGAGGCACTCCGCCTAGTTTATCAGCCCGAAAGCCGCTAGAAGTCGATCTGGAAATCCGGTTGCACGACTTTCTTCGTGCCGCGCGTGGCATTCACAAAAATCAGATGGTATTTCACCGCTTTGTTTAGCGTTGGAGGCAAACTCGCATTCACTGACTGGTCGTGCGTCGCGTCTGCGGCAAACAGCGGCTCGCTCGGCTGTCCGTTGACGAACTGATTGAACTGCTCGTCTGTCAGCAACCGGAAATCGAGGTCCGCGTGTAAGTCGCTGGATGGTTTTCCGTTCGGCTGGATAAACGAGCGGAATGTCCCGTGCAATTTCGGCATCGACGCATGCGCCGGAACTTCAAACGGCACATCCACGACATTCGCAACCCGGAACTTATCTTTCAAAATGGTGATGCTCGTACCCACGACCGATCCACCGACGTGATCCGAAGCCACAGGCGTATACGTGATGGTTTCGATCTTGTCGGAGTTGGAATCGTCTGCTTTGTGATTCACATACTGCGCCAGGGGCCCGGCGAGTGAAACCGAGGACTGCGATCCTTGTGATTCCGAAGCAGCTTGCTGTGCCTTGCGTGCCTGCTCAATCAGAGGAGCTGCTTTGATTTCTACCGCCTCCGCTGACCTCTTGAAATGCATCCAGGTGAAGAAGATAAGTGTGATCAATATGAGAGTAGATACCAATAAACCAGCAATAGACCTCATAAGCACTCCCCACTTTATCGTAGTGAGGCGGCGAGGGCGATTCCAGCTATCGTTGGAGTAAGTGAGGTTACTTCGGTTTGCCGTATTCCGTATTGAAATGCAGTTTGATTTCGCCGCAAGTACCCTGCTCCGGGGAGTAGACGACGCAGGTATCAAAAGGCCGGGAGTAAACGTGCAAACTGACCGCGCGCTGGTTGAATTCCCGCGGATTCACCACCCGATGGACCGGATCCGAGGGATCGACCGCGCACGGATGGGAAATGTTCATCTCCACAACGTTAAGAGGCTCAAGGCTGCACTTCCCGGCGCCGAGATCCTGATGAACAAGATGGAAATTCTCCACCTGCAGGCGGCCCAGCGGCACCGCCATCCAGCAGTTCTGATCTTTGTGATTGTGCACCGAGCTCGCCTGGCCTACTTCCCAGCAAATCGCCATCAGTTCGTAAAGAGGGGTGCGATCAATCAGATTCCGCGTGTAGTGTTGGCGATCCCAATTCAGGTATGGCGTGAGTGAATCGACATCGACTGGCGTTTGTTGAAGAAGCAGACGAATCGGCTCGGTCCGGATAAAAGCGGTTTCCGGTAGTCGGCGCAATTCTTGGACGACTTTCTGAATCGAGACGGTTTTCGAGATGGTCGCCATCAAAACTCCGGCGAAATCAGTTCAAGGCACTTGTTGTTGATCCTAAGCGATCACCAACTCTCTTAGGATAAACTGAATTGCGAGACGCGAGTGTAATCGCGTCCTGCCGCGACTTGAATCTCATCAAAGTCATCGCCGTTTGCCTTTTGATCACAACCCCCAGTCTGTTAGCCTCTGATCCATTCTTTGAGCCGCCGGCAATAGGGCGATTCGTGCTGGCTTCATCGGTGGGACGCGAGTTACTCAAGCAGTGTTCACGGAGTACGCCTCGCGATGTGTCAGGATGTTGGCAGCCGTCAACCAACGCTATCGATGAACTTGAACAAGGGCTGACGGTGTATTTGCAATCTCGAGAGAAAGCCGGGCAGGAGATTCCTCCCAAAGGGCATTCTTACCATCGGCAGTATGTCGGGTTTACGCGGGGCTCCGAGCGATTCATCTATGGCAACTTTTATCCAGCTAGCGCAGCGACCGGTTTCTGGAAGGACAAAGAACCGAAGCTGGCCTTCGGAGTGTGTGACGGTGGAACACTTTTCTGGGGCATCGTCTACCGGGTGTCGACGAAGACATTCGAGGAAATCCGGTTTAACGGATTCGCCTAGTTCTATGCCGCAGTGAGTTGCTCAGCGTCCCGCTCCTAGAATCTCTTTGCTCTCGCCTTGCGCGACTGCTGGGTACGCGGTAACTCGGCGCCTGCGCAGATCTCGCGGAAGATCCGACTTGAGCAGCCACAAGCCTGCAGCCGCCGCCGCCGCCCAGGTGACAGACACCAGCCCAAGTTGCAGCAAGTCAGCGACGCGGCTGCCGCGACCGGCAGTTGCCAGCGGGACTGCCCTTCCTACTTCGAAACACATTACGCCGGCGATTACCGCCGTCACGGCTGCTTTGCCCAGCTCTTTCCAGCGCAGTCCACCGAAACGTACTAGGCCTCGATGGTGCAGAAGCCCGGCGAGCGTCAGCAGATTAATTCCAATGCCAATGTCCGAAGCCCACGCGAGACCCACCACACCGAACGTATGAAATAGGACTGAGTAAATCGGCAGGGACAACAGAGTAACAATGCTGACGGCGACCATCGGTGTCAGCGTATCTCCGGCAGCGTAGAAAGCGCGGGCATAGAGTCCCTGCGCAGACCACAAGATCAGCGACAGCGAGAACCAAAAAAAGTACACCGCGCTGCTCTGCGCGTCGGCGAACGAAAACTTTCCGCGCCGGTATACCAGATCAATCAGTGGAAGCGCCGCGACCATCATCCAGCCGGTTGCCAGCAGCGACGCCGCCGATACGCGATAGACGGAATCATTCACCGTGTCCGCGAATTCCTGCAGCTTCTTCTCATTGAACAGCCGCGCGAAGAAGGGCAGAGATGCTTGCCCGGTCGCCTGCCCCAGCACGGCAATCGGCACAGCGAAGAGCCTCTTTGCGTATGTCAACCGCGTAATATCCCCAACCCCGCTCGAAGCATAGTGACGCAGGACCCAATCGTCCGCAGTAACCAGCGAGACTCCAAGCATCAATGGAACCGAAAGCCTCACCCATTCGAGGAATGCCGAATTCCCTATATCAAAGGACGGTCGATATCCTGTCCCGATGCGAGCCGCGCCAATCACGCTCGCGAGAAACGGGCCGGCGAAGGCGCCCGCGAGCGCCCCGTAGGCCAGCGAGGCGATTCCAAAGTGCCGTCCACCGATAACTCCACCAAGAATGATGAATAAGTTGTAAATCAGCGGTCCGAATGCCGGAAAAAGAAATAGCCGATGAGAGAGCAGTACCGCCGAGACCACGCCACCCACATAAAAGAAAATCTGCGCCGGCAACAAGATTCGCGTGAGGTGCACGCACAGATCAATCTTGTCGGGAGGAAATCCTTTGACGAACCAGCGCACGAACTGCGGCGCGAAGATCTCCGTCGCGATCGTGCCGACGATCAACACCGTGGTCATCACCGTGATAATGATGGAGAACGTCTTTTGCGCTTCGTCGGCGCGCTTTTCCGCCAGGAACCGCGTGTAAATGGAAATGAACGTGATTGACGCCGCGCCACCCGCCACAATGTAGTTAAGAAAATCGGGCAGTGTGAAGGCTGCCACGTAAGCGTCCGTTGCACCGCCGGCCCCATACGCCCAGGCAATGTAGGCGTCGCGCGCGTATCCGATGACGCGCGAAGCCATCACCGCGGTGATCAGCAGCAGCGTCGCAGAAAATGCGGTGTGCTGGTGCGATGGCTGGAAAAAGCGCAGCAGTTTGTTCATCGAGGGCTGTTCGGACGTCTCATCTTAACGGAATCTTCACTCGCCAGTGTTGATCGAAAGGACTCTCGGTCAGCCAGCGCGGTTCTTGCCGGTGCGATAATTGCATTCGTGACCACGACCACCGCTATCAACCAACGATCTGCTGTCTTTCGCCGATCCTTTCGCAAGGAATTTCCCGCCGCGGTGCGCGGAGAAGGAATCTATATTCGGGACGCGGACGGCAACAAGTACGTCGACCTTGCGGGCTCAGCGGCGGTCAACTTCATCGGACACGGAGTTCCCGAAATCTCCGCCGCGATGGCGGAACAGGCCGCAGAACTGGAGTTCGCCCACACCAGCCAGTTCACTACGCGTGTTGCCGAAGAATATGCGAACGACCTGCTGAACTTTGCTGGAGAACACTTTGCCGGTGGCGCGGTATTTTTCACCTCTGGGGGTTCCGAGTCCGTTGAAACAGCACTGAAACTGGCGCGGCAGTATCAGGTCGAAGTCGGACAGCCGAAGCGCCATCAGATACTGAGTCGTCAGCAGAGCTATCACGGCGCGACTTTGGGAGCGCTTTCGGTTTCCGGCAACAAGCGCCGCCGGGAAATCTATCTACCAATGGTTCGCGAGTTTCCACACATCGGGATGCCTTATTGCTATCGCTGCGCCTTCGACTGCACCGATGGTTGCAGGAACTGCGGACAACAGTATGCCTCTGAGCTTGAACGTGCCATTGAATTCACCTCCGGTGAAGCCGCCGCTTTTATCTTTGAGCCGGTCAGCGGGGCTACTCTCGGAGCAGTCGTCCCGCCACCCGGGTATCTGCAATCCGTAACAGAAATCTGCAAGCGCCAGGGCCTGCTCCTCATTGCGGATGAAGTAATGACTGGCATGGGTCGCACCGGGCGCAACTTCGCGGTCGACCATTGGGACGTAAGGCCCGACATACTGGTCACGGCTAAAGGATTGTCGAGCGGTTACGCCCCGCTTGGCGCCGTCATCGCCACCAAAAGAGTCATCGAGGCCATTGCCAATGGCTCGGGTGCCTTCCTGCATGGGTTCACGTACAACGCTCACCCAGTTTCACTTGCTGCGGGTCGCGCAGTTCTCCGTTATCTCCAATCGAGGAAGCTAGTTGAGGCCGCCTCCGAGCGCCGTCCCGGAACTGCAGCTGCGAACTTCAAACTGGAATTGGACACGCTGCGTGCGGAGAAGTCCGTCGGAGATGTGCGCGGCATCGGTCTGCTTTGGGCAGTGGAGTTCGTCGCCGACAAGACGACAAAGCGTGCATTTCCTCCCGACAAGACTTTTTCTTCCCGGGTCGGAGCGGCAGCTATGAAACGCGGCTTGCTCGTCTACCCCATGCAAGGATCGGTCGATGGCGTTTCGGGAGACCACATTCTTCTCGCTCCCCCCGCCGTGATCGACCACGATCAGATTCGCTGGTCTGTAGAGCAGCTTGCGGCCGCGATCAGGACGGTCGAGTCGTAGTCCAGTGAGCAGGCTCTCCAGGCGAGTCTCTACCAGATATCGCACCATAATCTTCACGGTCCGATTACCAAGTGAGGCATCCCTGTTTCGCCAGCAAAATCAATAACTTATCTGCTGAGGATCGTTTGAGCGCGGCTGCATTGTTATCCGGGCGGTTCTGCGCGAGATTCGATTCGTGAACGGCATGCTCCGCATCACCCGAACATGCCGGGAGGAAAAAATGGCGACCTCGGGATCTCAAACCATGACTGAATTCTGCGAGCAGGTGAACCCTCGGGTATTGCAGGAAATGCGCCGCAAGCGCACTGTTCCCGAGATGGTTCGCCTGCAGGAGAGTTGGCTGGCCCAGCCTGAGAAGCGCGCTTTGATCTGGCTGGCGGAACGCACGCCGGAAGGGATCGGTCCCGACCATTTGACGGTTCTCGGTCTGGCGGCCCAAATCGGGGCTGGTGTCTTCTACGCGCTTTCCTCGTTGAACCGTTACGCCCTATTGGGCGTCATTGGCTGCCTTGGCATCAACTGGCTGGGCGATTCCCTCGATGGTACCCTTGCCCGGGTTCGTCAGCAGCAACGCCCTCGTTACGGATTCTATGTCGATCACATGGTCGATAGTTTTGGTGCGCTTGCCTTGATGGGCGGACTCGCATTGTCTGGCTATATGCATCCCTGGATCGCCATCGGCTTGCTGGTCGCATTCCTGATGCTGTCGATCCAGTCGTATCTGGCGACTCATGCTGTGGGAGAATTCCGGATCTCGTTCTGGCGCTTTGGACCTACAGAATTACGCCTGCTGCTCGCGATCGGGAACCTCGCGCTGCTCTGGAGACCGATGGTCCACTTGGGCGGCCATCAGTTCCGGTTATTCGATGTGGGTGGCGTGATCGGTCTTGCGGGCATGGCAGTCATGGTCGTTTTCTTCACGCTGCAGAACACTGCACGCCTGTATCGCGAGGAACGGATTTCGAAATGAAAGCGAACGTTAAGAAGTATGTTTCGACCCTGCTGCTCCAACGCTGGCTGAAGTTCAACTTTGTCGGCGGGATTGGGATCGGTGTTCAATTCGCCGCGTTGTTCATCCTGAAAGGGCTCGTGCACCTCGACTATTTGGCTTCTACAGCTATTGCAGTCGAAGCAGCCGTCGTGCACAACTTTGTATGGCACGAGCGGTTCACTTGGTCCGATCGGGTGAATGGCTCATGGCGCGCTTCAATTCTCCGCTTCGCGCGTTTCAATCTGACAACTGGCGGCGTCTCGATTCTTGGAAATCTGCTGCTGATGAAAGTGTTGGTCGGCGATTGCCACGCGAATTATCTCGTAGCCAATGCCATCGCGATCGCACTGTGTTCTATTGCCAATTTTCTGGTGAGTGACAACTGGGTGTTCGGAAGAACGTGAGAGTCTCTCAGCCTGCGATCTTCACAATTACCTTACCGTAGTTCTTGCCCTCCTCAAGGAGTTTGTACGCTTCGATTGCGCGCTCGAGCGGTAACACATTACCTATCTGCGGAGTCAATTTTCCCTGCTCGATCCATTCCGATAGCTGCTTCCAGGCTGGTCCCATGATCTCGGGTTTCTGAGACAAATACGTTAGCCAGAGGCCTTGAACACTGGCCGACTTGGCGTACATGGCCCGCAAATCAATCTGAGGGGACCTTCCAGTCGCGGTGCCATACTGAATGACTTTCCCAAAGTCCCGCAGGCAGCGCAGGCTTCTCGCGGTATGTTCGCCGCCCAGCATCTCGAACACAGCATCCACGCCTTCGCCCCGCGTCAGATTTTTCACGACTTCTTCGTATTCATTCCGCTTGTAGTTGATGCCGTGCTGCAGACCGAGTTCCTTTACCCGTGCCAGTTTTTCGTCCGACGATGACGTTCCGTACATCTCCACTCCCAGCAGACGTCCGATCTGCACCGCCGCGGTTCCGACCCCTCCGGCTACGGCATGGATCAATACTCGACGAGATCGTCCCGCCTGCGCCGGTTGCGTCATGCCGGCTTGCCAATATCCCAAATAAGCGGTGAAGAAGTTCACCGGGAACGCCGCAGCTTCCTCGAAGCTCCAGCGCTCAGGTAGAGGCCATAAAAGGTTCTGGTATACGGCCGCTTTCTCGGCAAATGCGCCCCACTGCGTATATCCCATCACCCTGCGCCCCGTTGTTTCTTCGACGCCAGCGAACTCACGGCCTGCCACCAGCGGCGGCGCTGGAGTTCCCGGATATCCCCCCTTCGACGTCATGAAGTCCGCGAAATTCAGACCACCCGCGGAGACCTGGACCAGTGTCTGTCCGGCTTTCATGGTTGGCGCGGGAATGTCCTGGACGGCTAACGCCTCGGGGCCGGCAAGGCTGGTAATCACTAACGCTTTCATGCCAAGAAGTTTATTCTCGCTCGGGCCGGATTCGCAAAGCCAGCGCCTTGGGTCTGCAAATCGGAAGAGCCCAATCGGAAGCCCAAACTAAAGAGAGTTGGCGCAATTTGGCCTCCTTCCCGCTCTTTACCGGCAGGTATATACTCTTTGCGTTAGCTCTATTTAGCCGGCCAGCCCAAAACCCGGGCCGGACCGGGGCGTGCATTCATCCCTCATTCATGCGCCCCGTATGCGAAAGGCCAATCCCGCCGGGGGGCGGCGAGGAAAGGCACGGGTGCAACACCCAGTGGCTTGGGGGAGTGCATCCGCGGGGAGGTATACCGTGGATATCGTATTTGTTCGTCTTCTTTTTGTAGCTGTTGTTGCTGTTACCTGCTTCGTAATTGAACCTTTTAACCTGACGCGTAATTTCGATGCGGCTGTAGGTGCCGTTATCGGAGCTGCCATCGTTTTGTTCGAATGGAAGCTCCGTACGGTCAGCCTCAAACGTCTCATCGGTGCCGCCATCGGCAGCATTCTGGGAATCTGCGGCGCATACCTGTTCGCTCTGGTGATCCGCAGCAGCGTCCCTGAAGGGCGCACTCAAAGCTTCCTCCAGATTCTGGTCATGCTTCTGATGGCCTATGTCGGCTTGATCGTAGGTGCCAATAAAGGCGACCTGCTGAATCTGGCTGCTCTGGGCGGAATTTTCGGCGGCGAGAAGCAAGGCCGCAAGAGCTACAAGATCCTCGATACCAGCGTCATCATTGACGGTCGTATCGCCGATATTGCCGAAACCGGTTTTCTGGACGGCGTGATTGTCACGCCTCAGTTCGTATTGCGTGAATTGCAACTTGTCGCCGACTCAGCCGACTCCCTGAAGCGCAATCGCGGCCGCCGTGGCCTAGACATCCTCCAACGCTTGCAGAAGATTGCCAACTTGCAGATTCAGATCGTCGAAGATGATTTTCCCGCGGTCCGGGAAGTGGATCTCAAGCTGATTGAGCTCGCGAAGGTGTATGAGGGCAAGATCATAACGAATGATTTCAATCTCAATAAAGTAGCCCAACTGCAGGGCGTTGAAGTCCTCAACATCAACGAACTGGCAAATTCGCTAAAGCCCCTCTATTTGCCCGGCGAGATGATGCGAGTGTTCATCTTGAAAGAAGGCAAGGAGTATAACCAGGGGGTTGCGTATCTGGACGATGGAACCATGGTCGTTGTCGACAATGCCCGCAAGATGATCGGCAAAACGATCGACGTTTCGGTTACATCCGTTCTGCAAACCACAGCCGGAAAGATGATCTTCGGTAAGTGGGACGAACGCGCAGCTTTCTCGCGCCAGGCGGTTCCAGTTCAACCGTCTGCCCCGATTCCGGTTGTTCCCGCAGCCTCGACGGTCGCCCCTCCAGCCGTTGTGGATACGAAGACGGGGCCATCGTAATCAGCGATTGAAATTCGACCGGGCGCGAGGAACTTCTGTTACTCGCGCGCCATTTGTGCTCGCGGCATGCACGCTCGTATACTGACAGCCCGCCATGAAGGTTTACGTCATTATTCCCGCTGCTGGTCTTGGCACGCGCATGTCTCCCGTTTCCAGCGGAAAAGACGGCAAGGTGCATCCCTCCAAGCAGTTCACGGATCTTGCTGGCACGCCCATCCTGATTCATACACTCCGCAGGTTCGTTGAAATCGAACAGGTCAGCGCAATCTGGGTCGCTTTGCGCGAGAACGAAATCGAAAACTTCCGCGACCGATTGAAGCAGGAAGCGACTCATGTTTTGCGCAAGCGAATTGAGTTTGTAACCGGTGGTGAGCACCGGCAACACTCGGTCGAGAACGCTCTTAAAGCATTCACGGCCCAGCCTGACGATATCGTCCTGGTGCACGACGCCGTCCGGCCACTGGTCACGGCCGAGATCATTCATGCCGTGATTGGTGCGGCCGCCAAGTACGGGGCGGCCATCGCTGGTCTTCCTGCTGTCGATACCGTTAAGCAAGTCGAACGTACAGCTGAGGGAGCGATCGTCAAAGCGACAATTCCGCGGGCAAGTGTAGTCCTGGCACAAACACCCCAGGGATTCCGCTATGAAGTAATCAAGAAAATCTTCGATGAGGCCACCTCCGACGGCTTTGTTGGCACCGACGAAGCATCCCTCGCCGAACGCTCCGGACACGAGGTGGCGGTAGTCATGGGCTCCCCGAGAAACATTAAGATCACGAGCCCCGGAGACATGGAACTTGCGGAGTTTTATCTGAAGCAGTAAGCCTGAGAATGCCAAGGACCAAGGACCAACGACCAACGACCGCAACACGACCGACGACCAGAATTGGCTACGGTTTCGACTCCCATGAATTTCGGGCGGGCGTTCCGCTGAAGATTGGTGGCGTCGCGCTGCCGCATGACAAGGGACTTGGTGGGCATTCCGACGGCGATGTCCTGCTGCACGCCATCACCGATGCGCTGCTAGGTGCAATAGCAGCGCCGGATATCGGCGCGCTCTTCCCGCCTTCTGATCCCAAATGGGAAGGTGCTGACTCGGTAGTCTTCCTGCGAGAGGCGTTGTCCCGAGTGGAGCAAACCGGATATGCCGTCGCGAACGTGGACGCGAGCCTGATTCTTGCGGCGCCAAAAATCGGCCCACACGCTGCGTCGATCCGCGCGCGCGTCGCCGGTTTGCTCGGCGTGAACAGCGACTGTGTGGGACTGAAGGCAAAGACGCCCGAAGGTCTCAATCTCGAGAACGCCGCGCTGGCTCACGTAGTCGTCTTGCTGGAAAAGAGCAAATCACGGAAAAGAGCCACAGTCAGAAAGAAGCGCTGATCGGTTCTCATCTTCTTCCAGTCGCCTCGACGAGGGCCCGAAAGATGTTGCGAGAAACCGGGTCTTCGACCGAACGTTCCGGGTGCCACTGGACGGCCAAGACGAAGTGATCAGGAGTGGTTCCTTCCAGTGCTTCAACAATATCGTCCTCAATACAGCGGGCGACAATGTGGAGTCCCTTCCCGGCGGCATCTGCGGACTGATGATGCGAAGAATTCACGGGAACAGAAAACGGATTCCTGATCGCCTCCGTCGGACTATCTGACGTCGCAATTGCAAAGAGCATTGATCCTCGATCAACTTTGACTGAGTGCGCCACGGCCACCGTCTTTCCCGCCTCGTGATTCACCCGGGTGCGCTTCTCTTCGGGAAGAAAATCCAGAATGTGTTGAATCAGCGAACCGCCACGAAACACGTTTAGGCTCTGCAAGCCGTAACAAATACCGAGCACAGGCTTGGCGTGGGCGTAAGCATCTTCGATAAGAATGTCGTCGACCGCTTCGCGTTTGGGATCAGCATTGGCGGTGTGCGGCGACTTTGTTTCCCCGAATCGTCTGGGGTCAACGTCAGCTTTACTTCCTGGCAGCAGCACGCCAACACAACTCTTGAGCAGCGCTCTGACCTGTGCGGGATTTTCATCGAGCGAAATCCGCACGGGCTCTCCGCCGGCCAGCGCGACTGCTCTTTCGTACTGGGGCATCGCCCGCTCGCTGTATTCGCGATCCGTCGAATGCGGTATGGGGATGGCGATTCGCGGAGGCACGACTCAGCCCATCCTTTCGATGGATGAAAGCGCCTTGGACTGGCGATATTGGCGTATCTCCGTCACCAACGAAAGTACGAGAATGACCACCCCGCCGACGCACGCGCCGGGGACGCCGAACCGCCGATAGGCGATCGCCATATCCGGGTGGGCGCCTTGAAGTTTCCAAACGATCAGCAATGCGATGATGCCAAACAGAAGGCCGAGCGCCAAGCTCAACAGTGTTCCGATAAAAGTGAACAGAGCTACTCGCACGGGAATGCCATACCAGCGCGGAGCGTGGGATGCTGGTGAACTTGTCATGGAGTGTTCAGGCGCGGCGCTTGTAGAGGATCGCGAATTCGAATCCGCTGTTGGGCGGAAATAACTCCGCGACTTTGCGCAGCCGCTCGGCTAGAGCGGATGGAGCTAAGAGAGGATAGTCACGCTCGCGAAGATCGTAGTAATCGACATCAAGATAGAGCGAGAGAAGGTAGATCGAGATCGTGTCAGAGAACGTGGCTTCCAGATACTCGTTCTTGAAGCGCTCTGCGTCAGGGCCGTCGCCTGTGGCGAGTTTGCGGGCTTCCCAGGCGTCGAGGGAAGTTTCGCCGCGGACCCCAACTTCGACCTGACTCCAGGCGAGCTCGGCAAAATCACGCGAGACGCCGGCGCGTTCTACCAGTGCATGCCCGACGTTGATGTAGAACTCGAACGCCACGGAGAACTTGTCGTCCATGAGCCGTGTCGAGATAAAAACGCATTGCGAATCGCCCAAATTCAAATTGCGGTGGCAAACGGCGTTGTCGCTGAGCGCGACGTCATAGCGGTCGGCGATCAGAGTTTCATCGCCATGGCTGATGGTCAGGGGAACGAAGTAGTAGGCCTTGCGCTCGAGCGCAGTGGCGATTCTCGTGGGAACCGCGGCGACCATGCGTTCGAGATCGAACGAGTTGACCGCAATCTCGCCGGAACTGGCATAACAGACACCATTGGGCGCCTGCGAAACCGGAGTCTGCCGAACGACTTCCGCAGGACTGCGCGTGATGGCTGTGACGGCCTGAGTCATCCAGTTGTCATTCTACACACCGCCCCGAAGGAGTAAGCGTGAGCGAGTTCGAACGAGATTTATCTGGGGGATCAAAAGGCCTAAAATATTCAATCTATTTGATTTAGCTCCGAGAAAGGCGATCTTATCTGTGCAAAATATTCTAAACAAATAAGTTAAATGCAAAATATTCCAAGATAAGGACTTATTGAACCCGTTACCTCGTTGCAGCCAGACTGCACTTCACAGAATTTTGTTCGTCATCCATCGTTCATTGTTCATTCTATTTTAACAATTCCGACACGAAGTAAAGTGTAGGCATCGAAGGTCAATCTTGTTTGCTTGGCGGCGAGTACGGGGACCCCAAGCCTCTTCCATTGACAACGGTCGAGCGCGAAGAATTTCTCATTCTGGACAACGGTTTTTCTTGGCGCTTGCAAGAACTCACCACAGAGATCACAGAGGAACACAGGGATTATTCCGATTGGGCAATCAGATTTGATCTCAGATTCAGCATTCTTAAAATCCAATAGCCGGCTGCGGCGGCTGCCAGGTGTTTCAGAGTGTGTCCGCTAACGATATGGCCCAACGCGAATACCTGCCGATCGGTTTCTTCCAGAACTTTTGCCAGAACATAGAGACCGACAACGATTGCGAAATCTGAGCCTCGGTTGTATTTGGGTGGGAGCAGCAACGAGAGCAGCAGGATGAGGATCGCGTAGACCTGAACCGCAAAGTAAGGGCGTAAGTCGCCGTGACCGCGCAGTTCACTCGATTGCCAGTACAGCACGGTGACGACGCCGATGATTTCGAGCAGCGGAAACAATGCAAGTCCCAGACTGACCTTGACGCGCTCTGCGATTACGGCGGAAAGTAACGCCATAAACACGATCATGATCGGGATGCGGTCCCAGACGAGGCGGGCGTTGTCGGGTGTGAGGTGGTAGTAAGCCGAGCCCCACGCGGTCAGGATGAGCGCAGCGAACATCACGAGATACAGCCAACGCTCGCGGGAATCGAGGAACTTTATTTTCCCGGGCGCGAGTAGAACAAATAGACCCCAAATGCCCACGATCGCGAACGGAAGGTTCGAGACGACATCGCCGAAGTTGGGAATGCCGAGCCAGCCGCGGTGGTCGGCGAAGTTATGGTAGGCGAGCGGTTGGGGGATCGCAGGCAAGAAAAAAGCGATGATCAGGATGACGATCGCCGGCGCAAGCAGGAGAACAATCGGTCTCATAAGTCTCAGCAGTCGTTCGTTGTCGGTGGTGTCTGCTTTCGCCTCTCGCTCGGACAATCCATACTGAAATTTAGCTACTCGAATCGAAGCGCGTCAGTAGGGCTCACTGCCGCCGCGCGGCGGGCGGGAATGAGCGCTGCAGCTAATGCAGTCGAGCACAAAACCAAAGTTGCCGCGAGGATCGTTACAGGATCCGTCGGCTTGACGTCGTATAGCTGTGATTCAACAAGACGGCCCAACGCCCACACGCAAGGCAGCGCAATCGCTGTTCCGCCGGCGATCATCAGCAGCGCATCCCGAAGTACCAGCCAGATGGTAGCAAGACGTGTTGCCCCCAGCGCGAATCGAATCCCGATCTCGCGCGTACGCTGAGTCACGACGAAAGATATGACGCCGTAAAGGCCAACCAACGAGAGCAGCAGTGCCAGCGCGCCGAAACTGCTTGAGAGTGACGCCAACATTCGCTCTGTGTTCAAGGATCGGTCGATCTGTTCGTCGAGCGTGCGGAAATAGCTGATCGGCAAAGTTGGATCGGCGTTGCGAAGGATCGCCCGAATCGATCGAAAGGCCGACTCAGGCGTTCCCCGAAACCTGACGTAAAAATTCGAGCCAGACATCTCGGTACCAGTGGGGAAATAGGCTTGTTCCCATTGTTCGCGAACATTCCGGTAGCTGATGTCTTCGACGACGCCGACGATCTCGCTGTCGGGTTTGGCGTCAGGTGCGGATCCCATGGCGACGCGGGCGTCGAGAGGACTTCGTCCTCCGAAATATCGTTTTACAAAGGTTTGGTTGACAATCACCGCGCGCTGCCCGCTGTGACTCACCGGCATCGATTGATTTGCCGCGATAACATCCAGGGCATCGTGTTCATTAAAATCTCGTCCAGCTACGATCCTGGCTCCGAGAGTCGCGAAGAAGCCGGGACTGACGGCGTTCATCTGAACCTCGCGGTCGGTAACGTATCGTTCACCGGCCTGGATTGTCAGAGAATTCGCCCACACTCCTCCGAGAAGTAACTGGTCGTGCGCAATGGCCGAAGCTTGAACACTGCTTGAATCGCGGAGGCCTTCAGTTATTCGCCGAATTAGCCGACTTTCGTCGTCTCCAGAATAGCCGCTAAGAGCCGGCTTGATACCGAACGAGATCAGGCTGGATGTGTCAAAGCCCGGACCCTTTACCAACAGCCCGGAGAGGGTTCTCACAAACAAACCTGCGGCTATTACCAGAATCAACGTAAACGCAATCTGAGCCGTCACCATCGCCCGGCGTAGCGCCAAGCCACTGGAAGGTGTGCCGCCCCGCTCCCGGAGCGTCGAATCCAGCGATTTGCGGCCAGCCTGTAAAGCCGGTGCGCAGCCGGCGAAGAAACCGGTGAGCAGGCTTACAAGGAATGCAAAAAGCAACAAACGCATATCTATGTTGGCTCGCAAGTCGTTAGCGGCGGTGTTGTGGGGCAGGAATGCGATGAGCGCCCGTACGGCAACAGGAGCCATCACTACGCCGAGCAATCCACCCGCAAATGAGAGAAGCACGCTGTCGGTTAGAAGCTGCCGTCCAATTCGCCCGCGTGATGCTCCGAGCGCCAATCTGGTACTGATTTCCCGATGGCGAGCCGAGCCTCGTGCTAAGAAGAGTCCGGCAACGTTCAGGCAAGCGAGAGCCAGGAGCACGGCTGTCGCCACGAACAAAACCCAGAGTGGCCGCGAAAGTTGACGGCGCAGAACAGAATGGCCTTCAGGAGCGGCCGTGAGGTCCAGTGTCGATGCAAGAAACTGCCGCCGCTGCTCGGCGCTGAATCGGGAGAAGTCCGTGCGGCGGGTGTCTTCGTCCAACATCGCTTTAAACCAGGGCTGCAATCCCGTCCTGGCTTCCGCCAAAGAGACGTTCTGTTTCAACCTGCCTAGGATCTGCATCCAGCGCGTGCGACGATCGAGCATCGTCTCGAATCCTGGAATGGATTGAGCCGACATGGTGGCGGGAATCCAGACAGACGGGACTTCGCCCACATCGATCCCGTAAAACGTCGGCGCAGCAACGCCGACAACCGTCATCGGGTATTGGTTGACCAGCACCTTTTGGCCGACGATATCGGCAGCGCCTCCGAGTTGGTTTTTCCAGAAGTCGTAGGAGAGCACAACCACAGGACTCGAGCCGGGCGTCTGGTCATCCTCGGTGGTCAAGAGCCTGCCTAGAGCTGGGCGCACACCGAGTACCGAAAAGTAGGTACCCGACACTAGTTCCGCGGCAGTCAACCTGGGTTCTCTGCCGGTCGAGAAGTTGATGGTTGTGGCGGCACGGCAGAATACGCCCTCGAAAAATTGCTTCTGCTCCTGGAGATCGCGACAGATCGGGTAGGACATCAAGTTGTAACTGCCGAAGGTCTCCGCCAACTGTTCGCCATTCCAGTTGAAGAGAACCAGTTGATCGGGGTGGTTGATCGGGAGGGCGCGAAGAACGATCTGATCGATAAGGGAGTAAAGGGCGGTGGTCGCACCAATTCCGAGCGCAAGGGAAAGCACTGCCGCGGCCGTAAGCGAAGGGCTCCGAAGAATCGATCGGGCCGAGAAACGCAAGTCGTGCACGAAATCCCGTAGCCATCGACTCAGCCAGATGTCGCGTACTTCCTCCCGAAGCTGTGTTGCGCCCCCGAGTTCCAGCGCTACGCGCCTTCTTGCCTCAGGTTCCGACAGACCAGATTGAGTCAGGTCCGTCATGCGGCGGTCGATGTGATACTGCAATTCGCGATCCAGATCGTTCTCGAGCCTTCTCTGCCGGAACCAGTTGAGGATTCGCTTCATTGCGCCATTCATTGGGCTGGCCCCTCGTCAAAAATCAGTTGCACCGCGCCCGTCAGACGAGCCCAGCTATCTTTCTCAGATCGGAGCTGCTTTTGCCCGGAGCGTGTCAATGAATAGAACTTGGCTTCGCGTCCAGTTTCCGATTCCTTCCAATCGGCTTTTAGCCAGCCTCTCTGTTCCAGCCGATGGAGCGCCGGATAGAGAGATCCCTGATTGACCTGGACAACGGATTTTGAGATCTGCTCAAGCCGCTGGGCAATCCCGTACCCATGCGCCGGTTCCAAAGAGAGGATTTGGAGAATCAACATGTCGAGCGTGCCTTGAGGAATAGGAAATCGCGACGATGGCATCAATACCTCAACCTTCTACCCTTCGGCAAAACGATAACACAGGTCGAAGGTTGAGGTATAGATTTAGATTTTCGTGATAGATAGCTTGGTTATGCCAGCAGTTTGATTGCGTTGGTAATGCGATCGAGCGTCGTTTCTTTCCCAAGAACCTCCAGGGTCTCAAACAGCCCCGGCGCATTCCTGCGCCCGCAAACCGCAACCCGGATGGGTTGGAACATCTGTCCGGCTTTTACTCCAAGCTCCTGAGCGGCTGCGCGAAGAGCCTGATCCAGGGGATCGTGTTTGAACTCCACATTCGCCAGCACTGCGAGCGCCTTCGCCAAGACGTTTTTTGCCATGATCGCATCGCCCTTTTGGGGGACGAGTTCCGCTGGATCGTAGGAAGGCAGTTTCTCGACGAAGAAAAAATCTGCGGCCGTCAAAACGTCTCGCAGAAGTTTGATCCGTTCCCGGATGAGAGGTGTGACCTGCAGCATCTTTTCGGGAGTGACGCTTGGGTATTGTTCCCGAACGATGGGCAGCAGACGCCCACTTAAATCCTCTACAGCCAAGCCACGGATATGCTCCGCATTCAGCCACACCGCCTTGGGATCAAAACTCTCCTCAGGGGTGGCGGCGGGTTCCTTGAAATTCACCACCGCATTCGCGCGGTTGATTCCTTCGAGCGAGAAAATCTCAACGAGTTCCTGTTGGCTCATCTTCGTGCGGTCATCTTTCGGCGACCATCCCAGAAGGCACAGAAAATTGATGAACGCTTCGGGCAGGAATCCAGCGTCGCGATAAGTTGTAACGCTCACAACCGGCCCGTGACGCCGCTTCGATAGCTTCGTTCCGTCCGGCGCGACCAGCAGAGGAAGGTGTGCAAATTGCGGAGGAGTGGAGCCGGCGGCCTCAAAGATCAGCACGTGCTTGAATGTATTCGAAAGATGGTCCTGCCCACGGATGATATGGCTGATATGGAGATCGGCGTCGTCGGCGCATGAAGCCAGATGATAGGTGGGCATGCCATCGGAGCGTAGCAGGGCGAAGTCTTCAATGTCCGCTCCTGCTTTTACCTGCTCTCCATACACCGCGTCGGTAAAGCGCACGACTTGTCCTTCTCGCGGCACGTGAAAACGCAGCGCGAATGGTTCCCCGTTAGCGGCGCGTCGGTCGCTTTCCTCGCGAGACATCTCGCGCATCCCGGGATTAAACAACCACGTTCCTTGTGCGCCTGATTTTTCGCTGTCACCAGTGTGGGCCGGAGTGAAATCGCGGTATGCGAGTCCTTTCTGGAAGATCGTTTCAGCCATCTGCCGGTGCAGCGCCCCGCGTTCCGATTGCTTGTACTCCTCGTCCCATCTCAGACCTAGCCATTTCAGACCTTCGAAAATAGAGTTGACTGAGGCATCGGTATTCCGCTCGACATCGGTGTCGTCGAGTCGCAGGATCATGGTTCCACCGCTGCGGCGCGCGTATAACCAGTTGAAAATGAAGGTTCGAGCACTGCCCACATGGAGGAATCCAGTGGGTGACGGCGCAAAGCGCACGCGAGGTTTGGGTTGGGCAGAATCGTTCAAAACGTCTGGCATGGTGGAACTTTGGATGGTACGGGCGTCAGAATCAGAACGTCAAGCTTTGTAAAGCTGCTGGCGCTAGTACAAATACCTGATCCCAAAACACATCGAAGTCGGGCATTGTACTTAAATCTTATTGAGTTTCGTTACCTTGGTATGACAACATTGGGGCACAGTTCCCCCCGAAAGCGAGCCGGCGACTCTGGCCAGAAGTAACCGCCGACCCTATGAATAGTGTCGTCATCACCACCGCGGTTGTCCCAGGGTTCGTATCTGTCCTGCTGTTCCTCGTCTTTACATATTTGCATGAGCAAAGCCGTCAACCTTATTTCCGCGCATGGCAGCTGGCGTGGGCGGCATACTCTCTGCACTACGTTCTCGACACCTTCCCTTCCTCTTCGGTTGCGTTCTTTCTGAGCCAGCTGTTTCTGGTCACGATGGCGCTGTGCATCTTCGTTTCCACGCGCATGATGCGCGGACCATCGCAATTCCGTTGGTATGACGCTGCAGTAGGTGCGGCTGGAGTGATTCTTGCGCTGCTGACTCTTCGCGGACACATCGTGTACGGAGTGTTTCGTCCGGATGTTCAGCCCGCCGTTCAGCTTGGAATCGGGCTGGCTGCCATCCTGCTCTACTCCTCTGCCGTCTTCTACTTGAATGGCCATAAGCGTGGGTCTCTGGCTTTTCAAGTGCTGGCTTTCGCGCTGGCTCTGTGGGGCGTCCTGATGGGTGTCGGACAGATCCAGAATCCGTTGATGGAGATGTTCGGTAACGCCAGCCGGTTGTTCGGCCCCGTTCCCCAGATGTTGCTGGGCATCGCGATGGTGATGGTGCTCTTCGAGAACCAGCGCAACGCGGTTCAGGAAAATACCCTTGCTCTCTCAACCCTTGGAGCGGATCCGCGTCGCTTGCTCTTCGCCGAAGATCTCGTGCCCAACATGCAGGCAGCGCTCGGACGCTTGCGAAGCGCACTGCCGATCGACTGCGCCGCCATCATCATCAGCGAACGTTGGCGTGGTGTGTTGCCTTCGGTGCAACAGAACTTCCCATCGGGGTTCATTGAACAGCTTGAGAGTACCGGCGCCGGTGAGTACATTTCCGAACTTGCATATCGGCAGAGTGGAATCTTTACTGCTCACGATGTTGCGGAGATGACCGAGCCGGTTCCAGTTTCGTCCCGTGGAACGTTTGGCGAATTCAAACGGATTCTTACCGAAGCCGGGGTCCGACACCTCACGGCGGTGAACCTGCAAACTCGCGAGCACAATTTCGGTGTCATCCTGTTTCCGCATGCCGAACGTCGCGCTTTCGGTTCCTCCGGCCCGCGCTTGATGGTTGGCTTGGCGCTGCAGCTCGGCCTTACTCTCGAGAACTACGTTCTTAGCCACGACGCTTATCGCCGAACGAAAGAATATGAACTCTTAACCGAGATCGGGAAGGCCATCAGCTCTCGGCTGGACCAGGATGAGATCCTTCGTACGATCCAGATCGAGTTGGGACAGATTTTCGATACCAGCCACTTTTATATTGCGTTTCAGGAATCGGAAGAGATCCGTTTCGAACTCGAGGTTCGCGACAACCGGGAACTCCCCAAGCGCAAGCGCGAGATACGCAATGCGTTCACGGAATACGTGATCCGCAGCGGGGAGCCGTTGCTGATCCGCTGCGATCTCGAAAATACCCGCCAGCGGCTGGGAATCACTCACGTACCGAAACGTCCGGCGAGATGCCTGATCGCTGCACCGGTTTTCCTGGGGAACAAGGCGACCGGGATCATGGTCGCTATGAATCCGGATCGTGAGTACGTCTTCGAACAGCGTGACTTAGACGTTCTGGTGACGGCCGCGGGGCAGGTTTCGGTGGCAGTGGAAAATGCCCGCCTCTTCGCCGAAGAGCAACGCCGTTCGCGTCAGTTGGCTTTTTTGAACAACGTTTCGCGCACCGCGATTTCCAGCGATGACCCGGTCCACATGCTGACCCAAATCGCCGATGAGATTCATAAGAACTTCAGTTTCGATCACATCGGCATCGGTCTGCTCGATAGAGGCACGAAGGAAGTCGAAATTAAAGCGGAGGCCGGTACAACCGCCCACGCTACCGGCAAACGCATTCCGCTCGGAACCGGGATTCTGGGCCGAGTGGCAAGGACTGGCGAGCGCGCCTTGGTGCAGAACGCCCTTCCGGGAAATCTCACGGGTATCCTTCCCGATTCTCGTGGCGTGCTCTGTATCCCTATCACTTATGGTGAGGGCTTGCTTGGCGTTCTCAACGTTGAGAGCCGGAATGAAAATGCGTTTTCTCCGCAGGACGTCTTAATTCTCAACACGCTGGCGGATCTGCTGGCGACCGCTCTGCATAATGCGTTTGTGTTCCAGAAGCTGCAACAGCAATCGATCACGGATGGTTTGACGGGAATCAAAACCCGCCGCTTCTTCTGGGAATCGCTATCCGCGGAGTGGAAACGGGCCTCACGCTCGGGCCGGCCCTTCTCGGTGGTTCTTATCGACCTCGACAAATTCAAAGAGGTCAACGATACGATGGGCCACTTCGAGGGAGACCTCGTGCTGGCGAGGGTAGGGCGCCTGCTCGAACAGAAATCGCGTCAGTCCAACGTGGTTGCGCGCTACGGAGGCGATGAGTTCATCGTTCTGATGCCTGAAACCGGAGCCGAACAGGCACAGGTCCTCGCCGAACGGCTTCGCCAGTGGCTGGCTACCGATCCCATGCTCAGCGAGCATCGCATCACGGGGAGCTTTGGCGTTGCCAGCTTTCCCATGCACGGATTTTCCATCGAGGACATCATCCGTGTTGCCGACGCCGGGATGTACGTTTCCAAACGCTCGGGAGGAAATCTTGTTTCGACCGCGCAGGAGTTTGTTGAGGGTGAAGATTTCGCCCGCCAGCGCCAACAGATTTCTGCATACATCGAAGGTTTCCTGCAGCGTGAGCGCACCGGTCCCGAACAATTGGAGGAGTTGACTTCTACTCTGCATAAGCTTTGCGGCGGCGAGGATGATTGCAAGGTGCAACTGCTGAAGGAAGCCATCGAATCGTTGAGCCGCGCTGCTGAATCACGCGAAATGCATACCGGGGGCCACGGAGACCTGGTAGCCCGCTACAGCGAGGTGATGGCCCGCGCGCTCGGTCTCTCGGCAGAGGAAACCGCGGATCTCGTTTATGCCGCACGTATTCACGATGTCGGGAAAATCTTCATTGCTGAAAAGATTCTCAACAAAGTGGGTCCGCTGAACGACGAAGAGTTCTTCGAGCTCAAGATGCACCCGCATATCGGTGCCGAGATTGTAGGAAAGATTCCACACTCCGATCCTATGCGCGAGGCCATCGAGCATCATCACCAACGTTTTGATGGCTCTGGTTATCCGGACGGATTACGCGGAGAACAGATCCCACTGTGGGCGCGCATTATTGGTGTTGCCGACGCCTACGCCAACATGGTGACGGAGCAATCTTTCGCTACCGCTCGCACCCCCGACCAGGCACTGGACGAACTCTCAAAAATGAGTGGCACGCGTTTCGACGGGATGCTCGTGCGGCTCTTGCTCCGCGGACTCAGAGCGGAACGCACTTCCTCCAGCTCTGGCGTTTAGCAAACGCGGCAAACACACAAATCTGTTCGGGCGAGCTTTTGAAGCTGTCACGATTCGTCACTCTCCTCCTTCTCCTCTGGTCTCCTCTATGCGACATACGTTAGCCTGTCCCCATGGCTATCGCTCTCTCGCTCGCAGGTAAAGTCGCACTCATTTCCGGCGGTTCGCGCGGCATCGGAGCCGCCACCGTCCGCATGTTCACCGCTGCGGATGCCAAGGTCGCATTCAGTTACCGCAGCGCGCGCTCGCAAGCGGAGGCTCTTGCCAAGGAGTGTGGTGGCAACGACGCTTGTTTCCCCATTGCGTCCGACCTCAACAATCCCGAAGCCGCCCGCGCGTTGGTCGCCGATACGGTCAAGCATTTTGGAAGGATTGATATCCTCGTGGCCAATCACGGTGTTTGGCCCGAACAGGATGCGCCCATCGAGAAGATGTCGGACGAGCAATGGCGGTCGACTCTCTCCATCAATCTAGATGGAGTGTTCGGGCTGGTGAAACATACGGTGGCGCAGATGAAATCACAGTTACGCCTTCCCGGACCTGCGGGGCACATCGTCCTGATCAGTTCCACCAGTGGCCAGCGCGGCGAGGCGTACCACTGCGACTACTCTGCAACGAAGGGTGCCCTCATCAGCATGGTGAAAGGCCTGTCGACGGAACTGGCGACAGCAGGCATCTATGTGAACTGTGTCGCCCCTGGGTGGGTCGATACGGATATGAGTGCCGGAGCGATTGCGGATCCAAAAAGCGGCGAGCAGATTCTGCGTACCATACCGCTCGGGCGCGTGGGCAAACCGGAAGAAATCGCAGCGCCCGTGTTGTTCTTATGCACGCAACACGCAGGCTTTGTTACCGGAGAAGTGTTCAACGTGAACGGCGGCGCGGTGCTGGCGGGGTAGAAAAAGCTCCGTTCCGCAATGATCGGAGCAAGCCTAGTGGCGCCCGCTCGGGCGGTCCCGAGCATAAAATTCCGGCCTTTCAGCTAGCTTTCCCAGCCCTTTTTGCATCCAAGTTCGGAGAGGAGCATTCCCTGCTGCAAGCGGAAAGTCCACGGAAAACGCTACAATTCTGATTGCGCGATCCATCCCCAAACGGAATGAAACAGTTCTTCTCGACAATGGTGCTGGTGTGCTCGACATGGTCCCTGGTCTGGGGACAGTCACAGAATGCCGCCACATCTCCGTCGAAAGATCCCAATCCGTCATCGCCTCACGCCATCACTCTCGATAAGGAAGCGCTGCAGAATTCCGATAAGGCCAAGACGATCATCCAGGAGGGAATCAAGGCGCTCGGGGGCGAGACGTGGCTCACCATTCGTGATATCGAGCAGCAGGGACGAACCTACGGCTTTCATCACGGCACTCCTACTGGTGGCGGCGGAGTGTTTTGGAGATTCACCGAATACCCGGATAAAGACAGGGTCGAATTCACGAAAGAGCGTGACATCGCTCAGGTCTTCGTCGGAGATAAGGGTTACGAGATTACTTATAAAGGACCTCACCCCCTTGAGCAGAAAGATCTCGACGACTACATCCGCCGGCGAAAATACTCGTTGGAACGCGTTTTGCGGACTTGGGTCAACGATCCGTCAGTCGTCCTTCTATTTGAAGGCAACGCCATCGCGGCGCAGCATCCAGCCCTTACGGTCACTCTGGTCAACGCGCAGAATGAAAGCGTGACGCTTTACTTCGATACCGATTCTCACCTCCCGATCAAGAAGTCGTTCGAGTGGCGCGATCCGATCGACAAGCAAAAAAACCTGGAAGAAGAGGTCTACGAGAACTATCGCCAAATCTCAGGCATCATGACTCCCTACAACGTGACGCGTTACTTCAACGGGGACATGTCGAACCAGCGCTTCCTCAATTTGGTTACGATCAACCAGGGGCTCGACCCTACCATGTTCGACCCCAACTCCGGATACAACCCCAACAAAGTCGTTAAGTCCGGAAAACACTGAGAACCAAGCTGTTCCGTCGATAGGCAGAATCCTCCTGACATTGGTGTCCTGTGGACACTATTATGAGTGTTGTTGAGACACTAATGGAGGTTGTCATGGTGAGATTCATGAAGGTGCCGCCAACCACCTACGTTTTGCTCTATAAGCACGGTGAAATCAAACGCGAGGGCGCTGGACTCTCATTCTTCTATTGGGCTCCGACCTCCACGATTGTCGCAGTTCCGCTAGCGAGCTCTGACATTCCCTTCGTCTTCACGGAGACGACTGCGGACTTTCAGTCAGTCACGATTCAAGGACAGCTCACCTACCGGATTGCTGATCCAAAGCGACTGGCATCTCTTCTTGATTTCACGATCGATAAGCGGAGCACTTCATATTTCGAGGATCACTCCCGAGACCGCCAAAAATTGCCGGAACGTCTCGTACATACACTGCAGTCGCTGACTCGGGCGGTTGTGCAGCGCATGTCGCTCAAGGACGTCTTGGTGAGTTCAGAGCTGATCGTGGCCGAGGCATTAGCCAAGCTCCGGGATTCAGAGACAATTTCCAGCATGGGTTTGCAGATTCTTGCGCTTTCGCTTCTCGACATCAAGCCCACGCCAGAAATGTCCCGCGCTCTGGAGGCTGAGGCGCGGGAGGCTTTGCAGGGCCGGGCGGACGAAGCAATCTATGCGCGGCGAAATACAGCAGTCGAAAAAGAACGCATGATCAAGGAAAGCGAGCTCAACACTGAGATTGCAGTCGAGCAGAAAAAGCGTGAAATCAGGGAGACCCAACTGGCAGCGGAGGTCGCAGCGGAACAGAAGAAACGGGAAATCCGCGAAACGCAAATTGCGGCTGAAATATCGGTGGAGGAGAAACGTTTAGACCTGGTCTCCCGCCGCGTGGAAAATGATCGCAAAGAGGCCGATGTGCGCGCGTATGCGCTGACCGAGATCCTGAAACCGCTGCGTGGACTTGACTGGAAAGCCTTGATGATGCTCGGCGGGAAGGGGGCAGACCCCAAAGCCATGGTAGCCATGGCATTCCAGGAAATGGCTGAGAATGCCCAGAAGATCGGCGAACTAAACGTGTCGCCGGATCTACTGAAGTCGCTGATTTCAGCGGCGGGGAAATAAGGCCGTGTACAAGAAGCTCATCATAGTGACGCGCAAGACTCGCCTTCAGGAGTTGATCGAGCGCTTCAACACGCACTCCCAGGCGAAGTTTTACATCGAGCGCGCCGGCGGAGACTTCGCCGACTACGAACGGGAAGACGACGCCTACCACCGGTCGCTCGATGTGTTACGCCTCTCACTGGACTTCGAGATGCCGCAACAGCTAATCGACCGGAGCCTGGTTCCCACATTCCAGTTCCATGCGGAGGATCTGATCTTCACACTTGGACAGGATGGGCTGGTTGCGAATGCCGCCAAGTACGTTGGCAGCCAGCCCATTGTAGCCGTCAATCCCGAACCTTCCCGCTTCGACGGCATCCTGCTGCCATTTTCCCCATCTGAGGCAAAGGCGGCGGCCGAGAAGGTAATGAGCGCCAAAGCCAACATTCGCGAGGTCACTATGGCAGAAGTGGTCCTCAACGATGGACAGCGGCTGCTCGCATTCAATGACCTATTTATCGGGGCGCATGGCCACGTCTCTGCGCTTTACCGAATTGGGTGTGGCGATCGTTTCGAGGCACAGTCCTCGAGCGGTGTGCTGGTCTCAACCGGGGCCGGATCTACTGGGTGGGTATCCTCCGTTTTCAACATGGCGGCAGGTATCTCTCGCTTTTGTGGGGCTAAGCCCGGCAATGCTATACGCCTCGGTTGGGAAGATCCGCGTCTGCTCTTCGTTGTGCGGGAGCCATTTGTTAGCCGCCACTCGCAAGCCTCAATCGTGATGGGAATGCTGGGCGCCGGTGAAGAGCTGTCACTTCAGTCTCTAATGCCATCCGGCGGAGTCATTTTTAGTGATGGAATGGAAGCAGACTTCCTTCACTTCAATTCTGGATCCAGCGCGAAGATATACGCTGCTGCACAGCGGGCTCATCTTGTCGCTCGCGACGACGGCTAGATTACGATGGAAGAGATGCGCGTCGCGGTCGATATCGTCATCTTTACGATTCAGTCGGGACAGCTGTGCGTCTTATTGGTGAAACGCGCCATCCCTCCGTTCGCGGACCAGTTTGCAATTCCCGGCGGGTTCGTACTGGACGGTGAAAGCCTCGACCAAGCGGCCTTGCGCGAGTTAAAAGAGGAGACTGGCGTGAGCGAAGTTTATCTCGAGCAACTCTACTCCTTCGGTGATCCCGGCCGTGATCCGCGTGGACGCGTCATCAGCGTGGCGTATTACGCTTTGATTGCAACCGACCGCTCACCGCTGATCGCAGGGTCCGACGCAGCTGAGGCCCGTTGGTGGCCTATTCGAAAACTTCCTTCGCTCGCCTTTGATCACGGCAAGATCCTTGACTACTCGCTTGAACGGCTTCGAAATAAGCTGGAATACACGACGGTTGGCTTCCAGCTGTTGCCGGAGCGTTTTTCTCTGAGTGAGTTGCAAGAGATGTACGAGGCAATCCTCGACAAGAAACTGGACAAGCGAAATTTTCGCCGCAAGCTGGCACTGCTCAAAATCCTTCGGCCGACCCGTGAATTTCGGCGGAGTGGTCGACGCCCCGCGCGTCTGTTTGAGTTCGTGGCCTCGAACTTCGAAAAGCTCAAGGATAAGGGGATACTGTTTCCCTTTTAGGTTCCACGGTGTCAGCCAAGGGCCACCAACAAGTGCTGGTATTACAGTAGCTTAGCTTATTCTTGCGGGCGGGGTGAATCAGCCGGAAGCGACTTTCCGCACCACGGACCGTGGCTTTTTTACCACAGTCGATTTTCCGCTCAGCGCGGTAGTCTACTCCTACACCATCAGCTTGACTCACGAGCAGACAATTCGCGCCGCCGTGGCCTGCAGCGGTATCGGATTACATAGCGGCGCCCCGGTCTCGATGCGCATCCTTCCGGCGCCGTCTGGAACGGGGATCGTTTTCCGCCGGACCGACCTCGATGGGTTCGAAATCGAGGCGATCAGCCGCAACGTTGCCCGAGTCAGTTACGCGACAAGTCTCATGAAGAAAGGCGTGCTGATTTCCACGACGGAGCATGTTCTTTCCGCGTTCATCGGGCTGGGAATCGACAACGCCATCGTTGAACTCGACAACTTGGAACTGCCCATTCTCGATGGCAGCGCGAAGCCGTTTGTCGACATGATTCGCAAAGTCGGCATCCGGAAGCAGCGGCGGGCCCGCCAGTATTTGAGGATTCGCCGCGAAGTCGAGATGCGCGAGGGTAACAAGTTCATCGCGGTCTATCCCGCCGAGGCCTACTCGGTTTCCTATTCCATCAACTTCCCGCATCCTCTCATCGGAAAAGAGACATTCGAGGTCGAACTCACGAACGGCAGCTATCTGAAGCACATCGCACCGGCCCGCACGTTCGGTTCGCGGCAGGACGAGGAGGCGATGCGCAATATGGGCCTGATCCGTGGCGCCTCACGCGAAAACTGTATCGTTCTTACGAATGATGGAATCGAAAACGGTCCGCTGCGCTTCTCGGATGAATTTGTTCGGCACAAGATCCTCGATCTAGTCGGAGACTTGGCGCTTCTGGGAAAACAAGTTCTGGGTAAGGTAGTGGCGGATCGCGCCGGTCACGCTATGCATACGGCGCTGGTCTCGCGTGTCCTGCGCGACAAGTCGTTGTGGGAAGAAGTGACGCTTTCCGACGAGGTTGAGGATCGCGAGGTCCCACGTCGATCCGAGGCCGCGGCCGGGTCTTCGGTCTAGTCGACTTTCAATCTGCGGGTTCGCAGGGAATACCGTCTGACTCACACGCGTCGTCCGGCTGCTGCCGCAAAAGTCTTTCCAACTCGGCTCTCGTCTGGCTGATCATCGCTGCTGCGAACTTCTTCGCGGACTCTTGCCGTTCCTTGGAGAGTTCCTTTACCCGCATGTTGAGAAGCGGTATGTCGTCCTCAAACCAGCGTAGGGTCTTTTGTACCTTGGCGATGCGGAATTCATTGGTCACTGTGCGAATACCCCCCGGTCAAACAGCCTCATCGATAGAGGTCCGCGCCGGCAAGTCCCGAGTAAGGTTCGACCCTCGCACGATTGAATTTAGATTTTGAGGTGGAATTCAGCGGTGAGTTAATTCAACGACCCGGACTCTGCCAGCCGGTCTTTGGAACCCGGGAACTCTTCTTCCATCCGGTCATCAAGCCATTCTTCCAGCTGCGCCTGGGCCGTCTGGGCCATGTTGTGAAAACGAAGTCCGGCAAGGCCCTTAAAATCGGCCCACGCAACCTCGGCTTCCACTTCGATCCGTATGCTGCTGTCGGGCAGAGCAAACTTCAGGTGCGGAGTCGCACCTTTCGGTAGCGCCTCGCGGAGCAGAAGCGCAACACCGCCTTCGCTGACGTTCGTACTAGTTGCAGTGAGAGTCTTGCCCTCTAGTATTACCTGCACATCCATCTTCACGGGCTGCCGGAAATAGCGGCGCCGTTCCTTCAGCATGAAATTCAACGCGGCATGAAAACAACGCGACGCGTTCAGGCTGCTGATGGGTTTCTGCAGCACGAAATTCGCACCCATCCCGAAGGCTTCCTGGGTGGTGGTGCGTTTACCATTCAGAATGGCAAAGGCAACGGAATTCTTATTGCTGGGAGTATTCCTCAGGCCTTGCAAGAGTGCCAGGCCTCCCGAAAGGTCATCGCAGTCAACAATGACTGCGTCGAACTTATCAGAAATCAGAATGTCCGAGCCGGAACGCGCATCCTGGCAGATTTCGACATCGATCGACAGCTTCTCGAGGGTAGGCCGGATAACCCGCACCAACTCCGGGTCATGGCTCAGGAGGAGTGACTCCAACGTCATGTCGTGATTCTAGGGGGACATCGGGCAGCTGCGATAGTGACCAAGGTGATGGGTCCTCGGTTGGCGCATTATTTGTGCATTTCAAGCCTATCTGCCCGCGATTGTGCATCTTGCGTCATCGGAGTACAAAAGAGATCCAGCAATGAATAATTTGGCCTATCTTTCGATCGGATCGAACCTAGGGAATCGCGAGCAAAATCTGAAAACCGCGGTGCAGAAATTGGAATCGATCGGAACAGTGCTCTGCGTTTCGTCTCTATACGAGACCGAGCCGGTAGAGTTCACGGATCAGCCAATGTTCCTCAACTCCGCGGTGGCGCTCGAGACCTCGGCTAGTCCCGCCCGGCTGATCGAGCAACTGATCGAGATTGAGAAGGGAATGGGGCGGGAACGGATCCAGAGAAAAGGGCCGCGCACCATCGATCTGGATATTCTCCTGTTTGGGGACCAGATCTTGAATACGGAGAAACTTACGATCCCTCACCCGGCAATGCAACATCGCCGCTTTGTATTGGAACCATTGGCGGAGATCGCCCCTGAGGTCATACATCCAGTGTTGAAGAGAACGGTCCGGGAGCTTCTCAAGCAATTACCGGCTGGGCAATCAGTCCACCGGATCGGGATGGCGAATGACCGTCCGTAGCCTGCCCTGAGCGGAGCGAAGGGACGAACGATCAGCGACGGTTCTAGGGAAGAATGATCCGACTGCCCGCATCCTGGGGAGTAACGACGGCCGACTCTTTCTCAGGAAACTGTGCGAAGAGGAATTCGACGAAGGCGCGGGACTTCGGGCGACCGGATGTCCGTCCGTGCGCCAACCGCAATAGAAACACCACCGCCTTCAGCACCTCCGAGTCCCGCAGCGTCGAGTAACCTACGTGCTTCTGCTCGGCCTCGCGGTACTCCTTGACCATGGTTTCCACTTCGAGAACGACCCTCCGCTGAGACTCGCTGGACAACGGCTGCTCATAATGGAGTCCCGAAGTTACGCGCCGCTCATAGGCTTTCCCCAGCATCGATAAGGAGGCGATCAGGTCCTGATCGTGCAGGCTCCGGTCGGCACGAGCCGATTTGGCCAGCGCATAGGTCAACCCCATGAGAAGGTGTTCCTTCTCATACATGAATTGGTCAGAAACCTCGATCTGCAGGAATAACGCTGAGGGATCAATCTGATCCGCGGGACGCGGTTTCTCGTGCTCGCGCGCCTGCTGCAGATACGGGCAGTCGCTGGGACAATCCAGCGTCACTTCGCGTTGCTCTCCGCAGCACTGCGGGCAGATGCGCCCATGTACAGCGGGGCAAAACCGCTTCTCTTTCCGAATTTCACAGATAACGCAGGTCAATCAGGACTCCTGCATTCATTATGGCATCCCGAGAGCTCTCACCACGGAGGCACCGAGTCACGGAGAGAACAATACCGGGAATTCAAATCTCACCGAACTAGGTATGCGGACGAAATGATTCCAATGTTTGCTTTTCAATCTTTTCTCTGTGCCACTGTTTCCGTGGTGATCCCTGCCGTGACGGTTACCACGCAGATGCCCATCCTAGGCCACTTCCTGCGCCCACAGATGCTCGGAACCCTCTAAAAATGGCCTTCCGAGCGTTTGCAAATGATAAAACCCCTGTAAAATAGCTGTTTTTCCACAGCCTTGCGGGTATAAGATAAGCCCCGCGTTCGAATTAAAACGATTTTTTTAAGGAGGCAGTATATGGCAGCAGGTTTGACAAAAACTCAGCTCATTCGGCAACTGGCCGAAAAGACTGAGCTCCCCAACAAGACAGCAGCAGCATTCCTCGAGCATCTCGCTGACACCGCTATCAAAGAAACCAAGAAGAATGGAATCTTCGTAGTCCCCGGACTCGGCCGCTTGGTGAAAGCGCACCGCAAAGCCCGCACCGGACGCAATCCGCAGACCGGCGAACCCATCCAGATCAAGGCCAAGACCGTCGTGAAGTTCCGCGTCGCCAAAGCCGCGAAGGACGCGATCGCTCCCAAGAAGTAACAACGACTTCGTTGAGATTAAAGGCCGGCTGAGTGCCGGCCTTTGATATTTACGAAATCATGTAGGGACAGCCGCCTCCTCTGTCGAGCGATGCGAAGCGAGCTGCTCCTGAAATTTATCGCTGGGGTGCGAAACTACTCATATGCTCAATTGGGCAGTCATCGGAGTCGGCGATATTACCCGGCGGCGTGTGATCCCGGCCATCCAAGCCGAGCCGAGGAGCCGACTCTACAGCGTCGTCACGCGTGATCCGGCAAAAGCAGAACCCTATGGAAGCCGCGTCTTCACGAGCTTGGATCTGGCACTCGCAGATCCTGAGGTTCAGGTTGTGTATGTCGCCACTCCGGTCTTTCTGCATGCACCGCAGACGATTCAAGCCCTGCGGGCGGGGAAGCATGTCCTCTGCGAAAAACCCATGGCGATGAACGAAGGTGAGGCCCGCCGAATGGTAGACGCCGCTGCCGAGAGTGGGAAGCTCTTCGGAGTCGCCTATTATCGTCGCTTCTATCCCAAGATCATAAGGGCCAAGCAGCTGATCGAAGCAGGCGCCATAGGCACGCCTGTCATCGCCGAGTTAACGAACCATATGTGGTTCGATGGGAGCGGAGATCGGAACTGGCTGTTTGATCCTGCTAAAGCCGGCGGCGGTCCACTCCTCGATATCGCTTCGCATCGTATTGATGTCCTGAATTTCTTATTCGGCAAGCCTTTGCGTGTCTCGGCCCAGCTTTCCAACGTCGTGCATCGTTACGCAGTTGAGGATAATGCGACGGTCATGATCGAATACGAAAACGGAGTCCGGGGAATCGTTGATGTGCGGTGGCATTCGAAGGCTAATCGCGACGAATGCCGCATCCGCGGGACCGATGGCGAGATCGAAATGTCGCCGTTGAATGGACCGGATCTGATCTATCCCCGCGGGCGCGAGAGTCTGCCGCCCCATGCCAACTTGCACTTTCCCCTGATCGAAAATTTTGTGGATGCGGTCGAAGGCAAAGCTCCGCTGCAATCAAGCGGCGCCACAGCGTTCGTCACAGATTGGATCACCGAACAAGCCCGCGCAAGATGAGGTCGAACAAGACACTGCGGTTGGCGTCATCCCAGTCGGAGCGGGGTTCAGGCGGAGGGATCTCACAACACCCGGTCACCTGCGGGGAGATCCTTCACTCCGCCTGAAAAACGGCTCCGTTCAGGATGACGCCAACCAGAGTCAGCATGACCCGGTCTTTTCAGTTCTCTGCGGATTTTCTCCGCGTCCTCTGTGGCTTAAGATTTTGAATCAGGTGCGCGATGACCTGCCGCAGCCGCAAGGCTTCTGCTCCTTGCGGTAAGATCAAAGATTATGACAACGCCATCATCCGCGCCTGAGCCGGGCGCAAACCCCGCTCCGGAGTCGCGCCCTTCTAACTTTTTACGCGAGAGAATCGCCGAAGACCTCAAGACCAACAAGTACAACGGACGTGTGCAGACCCGCTTCCCTCCAGAACCCAACGGCTACTTGCACATCGGCCACGCCAAGGCAATTTGCATCGATTTCGGTCTCGCCGACGAGTTCGGTGGCCATACCAACCTGCGTTTCGACGACACCAATCCCGAAAAGGAGGATGTCGAGTACGTCGAATCGATCAAGGAAGACATCCAATGGCTGGGATTTCACTGGGATAGTCTGTTCTATGCCTCCGACTACTTCGAGCAGCTGTATGAATGGGCGGTCAAGCTCATCAAGGCAGGCAAGGCGTATGTCGATGACCTCACCGCAGAGCAGATTCGCGAGCATCGCGGCACGCTGACTGAGCCGGGAAGAGAGAGCCCTTACCGCAATCGGCCCGTGGAAGAGAGCCTGGATCTGTTCGAGCGCATGCGCAAAGGCGAATTCCCTGACGGATCCCGCGTCTTGCGCGCCAAGATCGACATGGCCTCGCCCAACTTCAACATGCGCGATCCGGTGATGTACCGCATCCTGCACGCCGAGCATCACCGCACAGGCAACAAGTGGCCCATCTATCCGATGTACGACTACGCGCACGGCCAGTCGGATTCGCTCGAAAAAGTCACACACTCGATGTGTTCACTGGAGTTTGCCGATCATCAGCCGCTCTACAACTGGTTCATCGAGCAGCTGGGAATCTTTCCCTCGCAGCAGATTGAATTTGACCGCCTCAGCCTTACGTACACTCTGATGTCGAAGCGCAAGCTTCGCCAGCTGGTGGAGCAGGGGACTGTCCGAGGCTGGGACGACCCGCGCATGCCTACGCTCTCCGGCCTACGACGACGCGGCTACACGCCGGAAGCGATCCGCAATTTCGTGACGGCAGCGGGAGTCTCGCGCACGAACGGCATCGTCGAGCTGGCGATGCTCGAGCATTTCCTGCGCGAAGATCTCAACAAGCGCTCGCCACGCGTGATGGCAGTGCTACGCCCGCTGAAGATCGTAATCGACAACTATGCGCCCGACTTGGTTGAAGAGATGGACGCGCAGAACAATCCGGAAGACGAAAATGCGGGCTCGCGCAAAGTGCCGTTCTCGCGAGAACTCTACATCGAGCAGGACGACTTCCGTGAAGTGCCTCCACCAAAATACTTCCGACTCTCTCCCGGAAAAGAAGTTCGGCTGCGCTACGGATACTTCATAACGGCGAAGAGCGTCGTCAAGAACGACAAGGGAGAGGTGATTGAAGTTCACTGCACCTACGATCCCGCGACGCGCGGAGGCAATGCTCCGGATGGACGCAAGGTAAAATCGACGATCCATTGGGTTTCAGCGAAGCACGCCGTCGACGCCGAAGTCCGCGTGTACGAAAATCTCTTCACCAAAGAAAATCTCGCTGACCTCGACGAAGGAAAGGATCCGCTGGATTATCTGAACCCGAATTCGCTGGAAGTGGTTGCGCATGCCAAACTCGAGCCGTCACTTGCTAATGCCACGCCAGGCAGCCGATTTCAGTTTGAACGTTTGGGATATTTTTGTGCCGATTCGGATTTCCAGCCGGGAGTTCCAGTATTCAATCGCACCGTGGCGCTGAAAGATACGTGGGCAAAGGTAGAGAAGAAGCAGGGCGGGAAGGCATAAAAAGGTGTAAGTGCTCCTCTCGCGAATGATTCCGTCAACTCGCTTGGCCGCTTGACAAATTTCTACAACTTCCGCACTAACCACTTAACTGATTTCTTACTGACCACTTTGCAGGCGATCTCTGCGCTGTACAATCCACCGACCTGAGTTTGGCAAAATCCGCCGTGCTGCACTGGAGCGCATGAATGCCCATCAACCCGGAACTTGGTATCTCGACGGCGATATTCATGTTGTCGCAAACCGATCCGACCGTGCTCTGGATGTCCGTTGCCGGCGTTATCTCTTTCCTGATTGGGATCATGGCGGCGCGGAGCGAGATCGCGCGCGCCAAAGGCCTCGACAAGCTTGGGGCGCTGGCGAACGTCTGTTTCGCTGCGCCCCTAGCGGTCTTCGGGGCTGAGCATTTTGGTGATGCGAGATCGATCATGCAGGCCGTGCCCAAGTACATGCCAGCTCCGTTGTTCTGGACATACTTTGTCGGTGTGGCGCTGATCGCCGCGTCCCTAAGTATCGCGACCAGGATTCAGGTGCGGTGGTCCGGGCTGCTTTTCGGCATCATGATGTTTCTGTTTGTCGCGATGCTGGACCTGCCGGCCATGCGGGCCAGCGTTCACAACCGGATCTTCTGGGTACTCTTTTGCCGCGAACCGCAGTTCGGGCTAGGAGCTTGGATGCTCGCGGCAGCCGCTATGGATGAGAAGTGGCAAGGCAGGAGAGCGATTGTGACGTTCGGCACACTTTTCATCGCATTCGCGGCGATGTTTTACGGCGTGGAGCACTTTCTGCATCCGACGAATGTTCCAGGCGTCCCGCTGGAAAAGTTCATGCCGCAGTGGATTCCAGGAGCAAAGGTCATCAGCTATCTGACGGGCACGATTTTGTTCGTTGCCGGAGCATTGATGCTGATCGGTAAGAAACGGCGGACGGCGGCTACCTACCTCGGCACATGGCTTGTTCTGATCGTCGTGTTCATCTATGGACCGATCCTGATTGCCCAGCTGCGCGATCCAAATCGCGCGGTCCAAGTTGAAGGACTCAATTACTTCTTCGATACGCTGCTGTACGCAGGAACGGTACTCGCGCTTGCCGAGGCGAGCCCACGCCATGATTCTTGAAGTCATTTCAATGGCGCCGAGCGGTTGTCATCCTGAGCAAAGCGAAGGACCCATGTACTCGCATGCAGTTTCAATGCTGCTAGCGATTACAGAGGTCCTTCGGCGCAAGAAAGCGCGCCTCAGGATGACAAGGGCGCGCGGGGGTCGCTACGAATTATTTCCCTTTTGAGGCTTGCTCTGCTCGCGCAAGCATCTTGTCCAACTCCGATCGCGGCAAATATTTGCCATTTACAACGACTGCCTCAATCTTCTGTGTGTTCCGAATGTCCTCCAGCGGATTTGCGTTCAGTAACACCAGATCAGCGATCTTGCCCTTTTCAATTGTGCCCAGCCGATCTTCCATACCAAGAAATGTAGCCGGGTTCAGCGTAGCAGTCTGCAGTGCTTCCATCGGCGTGAAGCCGGCAGCCACGAATCGTTGTAATTCCTCGTGCAAGCTGAAGCCTGGAAAGATGTAAACGCCCGGCGGCGTGTCCGTGCCCGCCAGAAACGGGATCCCCGCTCGATGCATAGCGTTCACCACTTCCAGTTCTTTCGCAACGAACGCCTTCCGAGTCGCGAGATCGTCTGTATTGAAATCGTGCTTGACCTGTTCCGTGAAGCGCTTCCACGTTACATCCTTCCAATACGCCGGCACGTACTTCGCCCGCGTGTCATGCGCAAAATCAGTTTCATCGAGCAGGTTGCCGCCGCGCTCCCACACCAAAGTCGGGCACTGCCAAGTCTGATTCTTTGCCAGAAGGGAGAACAATGCCTCGGCCCGCTTCGGATCGTAAGTGGCAAGGAACTGTTTCACTGTCTTAGCTCCCTTGATGAACTCATCTTCCAGCGGCGAACTGCCTTCGAAGATTCCGATCAGATGCTCAAAGCTTTTCTGTCCCGCATTCGAAGCTTCCGACGCTCGCACTGCGTCAGGCACGTGACCCACGAACGAGATCCCCTGCTTCTTTGCTTCGTCGGCGATTGCGAACGCCGCTTCCCGCGGAATCAACGATTGCAGCTTGATAAAGTCCGCTCCGCGCCGCTTCAGATCGTCAACCGCCTTACGTCCATCGTCTGGCGTCTTAACCGCGATCGAACTGGGAAAACGCGGTTGCGGCCCGTCGAGCATCGGTCCCGACATCACGATCCGCGGCCCAATCAAAGTCCCCGCAGAGATCTCCTTGCGCCACTGCTGCAGGACATCTAACTCTCCGCCCATATCACGCACGCCAGTGATCCCGTTCGCGATGAAAAGCGGCAAGGTGACGTCTTTCCCACGCGGGAACCAGTCGCCGAACACCATGTGCACATGCATGTCCCATAGGCCGGGAATCAGGAATTTTCCGCTTCCGTCAACATGCGTCCCTGGCAGCTTTCCAGCGAACCCCATGCCGGATCCCGCGATAGCCTCGATCTTTCCATCGCGCACGATAAGAGTCTGGTGGGGTTTAGCGGGAGCGCCAGTCGCGTCGATCACCGTGACGTCGTGAATGATTAACGGTTTTGAGGCTTGGGCAGCACAAATTGCGGCAAGCCCACAAACCAGCAACAAGGTGCGTTTCATAGGTACGCAATCTTAGGGCGCGCGCTTGCTCCCGTCAAAAACAGCAATCTTCTCAACTCGCCAGAAACACGATACAGTTCTCAGCACCTTTCCCAGGCACTACCCTCACGCAGGAGAGAATCATGGCACGTCGAGCATTCCTGACTCAGATGGCGCAGCTTGCGGCACTTCCTTTCCTGGCTGCCGGCAGCGCATTGCAAGGGCAATCCAAAAAACAACTCAAGATCTTGATGAAGAGCGCGTGGGGTTCCGATGATCCCACCAAGGCGGCTTTCCCGTTCTCCCACGGACTCGCACTTGCCGAGGCGGGCCATGACGTGCAGATCTATCTGCTGGGCGAGGCTGTGGTCCTGATGCGGAAAGTCGTCGCCGATGCCGTGATGCCGGTCGGATGGCCGGCAGTCGGAGAGTTCCTCAACAAACTCAAAGCCAGGGGAGTGACGATCTACGCTTGCGGAGCTTGCGCGCGCGCCCGTGGCGTCACCGAATCGGATCTTGCCAACTATGGCGCGAAGTTCGGGAGCCCACCCGTGTTCGTCTCGCTAATCGAGTGGGCGGACCACATCATTACCGAGTGAGACTGCAATCGCTCCTCCCGAAGGCACCAGGTGTCGCGAAGATCCCGAGCTACTTGTGGCCTTCGTCCGCCAGTCCGCTCCTCGAAGCCACACTCTCAATCATTGGCGGATTGTGACTGGGCGCTGGCCCACCATGCAGAGTCAACTGTCCGAGTCGGCACAAGTTGATCGCATCGCCCAGGATTCTCATCGCCTCCTGCGGAGCATGGAAGCCCATCGAGTTCTCTGACATGACGAAGTCGATCATGAACTGGCCCTTGCGCTGATACTCGCGAGCCTGTGCCAGTTGAGAGTCGGGAACCCCCTTCGCCTTCTGGGCCTTGATGTCATTGATCAAGTCAACCAATGCATCCAGCGCGGTGTTCCGCAGGTTGAAGAACTTGTCCTGAATCTCTTCCGCTCGCGCCTTCAGCTCTTCTTCGGGGAAGTGATGGCATGTCTGACACGATCGGTTGATCTTCAGCAAGGGGCTGTTCACCTGGTGATCGCTGATTTTCAGTCCACCTTGCCGCATGTACGGCATGTGGCAGTCGGCGCAAGCGACTCCCGATCGTGCATGCACGCCCTGATTCCACATCTCGAATTCAGGGTGACGAGCTTTCATCAGACCCGCACCGCTATCGGGATGGTCCCACTCCTTGATCTTCTGCTCCTCTTCGGTCTCGATGATGTTTTCAACCTTCAATCCCTTTGCCCAAGGAAACGTGAGCCGCTTGTTTGGCGGCTGGAAGTAGTACGTCACGTGACATTGCCCGCACACGAATGTGCGCATTTCCTGGCGCGTAGCCATGGTGTTCACGTCGTAATTCTGCACGCCTTGTGATGCCTTGAGTGCCCGAATTCCCTCGATAAACGCGGGTCGCGTCACGCGCAGTTGCATCGTCTTTGGATCATGGCAATCGATGCACGATACGGGATGCTTCACCAGCTCACGAACCTGTGGATACGTCATGTGTGAATCGCTCACCGCATTGAAGCCCTTCATCAGATCGCCGTTGCCGAGCTTCAGATACGTCGTCACGATCGATGCATGACAGTTGACGCACATCGCCGGAGGCGCAAACTTCTGCCGTTCTGTAAATGTCTGGTCCTCAAGCATGTAGGCGTGTCCGCGCCGTTCGCGATAGTCAGCCGAAAACGAATATCCCGCCCAAATCGTTTTGAGACGCGGGTCCTCCTGCAGCTTCGATCGCGCTACCACCGACCGCGGATCGGCCTGCGTCGGCGAATGCGGCACGCCCTCGCTCCCGCCGTACTTGGTGCGCTCCATATCCGTGGTGCGCAGATAGAGGTCGTACTGCAAGGGAAAGTCTTTTCCCCAGGTTGCCGGATCATCGATCGTGTCGTTCAACTCCACTACCCGGTAAAACGGATTCTTCGCTTCTTGTTTTCGCTCGAAGATGTTGACTAACAGCGCCGTCACCGCCAAAGTCGCGATTGCTGCCAATACCACCACAGCCAGAAACAGGCGCCCGCCACGCCGCGATTCGGGATTACTTTGATTGCTCATGAGAACTCCGTATAGGAAAAGAAACCTGAGCCGACGCCGATTCTGAGTGGCCAACCGAGTTGTGGCAACGCGTGCACTCAAGGCCTTGCGCTTTTCCGTGCACGACATTTCCGTCTATTGCCGAAGTAATCGATTCGTGACAACGCCGGCACGCGTTCTCAACCACCCGGTGATCGAACTTGGTGATCTCGATCGTGTCGGGATATCGGCCCGTTGTGAAGTAGAACGAATGCCAGAACCCGTTATTCGCCTTCACCGCGTATTTCCCAACAATGTTGTGCGGCGTGTGACAGTCATTGCACGCAGCCACCGAGTGATGGCTCGACTTCATCCAGGCGTCGTATTGCGCCTGCATGACGTGGCAATTCGCGCAGGCGGCTGGATTGTTGGTTAGGTACGAGTATCCCTTGGCATAGACGAAGGTGTACGCCGCAAGTCCCAAGGCCAGTCCAAACATGACTGCCGCGAGAAGGCCGAGTGCGATCGAGCGCTTCACAAAAATATCCGACTGAAGTTCAGGAAAGAAGAGAATACGCTTCAGCCTCTTACGTGAAAAGCTTGTCAGGAAGGAATCGAGTCGGCTTTCGGAAACCTAGCTAATGTGCGTGCGGGCTCTGCCCAGGATTGCGGTGGTGCGCCGGCGGCTCTTTCACGACCTTCACTTCGAAACTCACCGGAAGAGTTTTTGGAGGGAAGCACTGCGCGTTGTCGCAAGCCTGATAGCGCAGCACTCCGCGCATCATGTATTTCCCCGGCACTACCGAAGTTAGCGGATGCACCGAGAGATTGATCGTGAAATCCCCGCTGTATACGTTGAGTTTTGTGTCCGGCGAGAAAGGAAACGCGACATCCTGCCCGTCAGGATATTCGATCTTCCCCAGCACAATATCGGTGGGAACGTCCATCTTCAGGGCAGTGGGAATGAGGAACTCGTCTTTGGGAGCGTTGGAGTTGATGTGAAAACCGTGGACCACGCGAAAATTCAAGGGTACCTTGGTCTGTGCCCCACGTTGCGCGCTGACCGGTGATACCGCAGCCATTGAGACAGAAGGCGCCTTTCCCGATTGCGCCCAAGCACCAGCGCAGAGCAGCAATACTCCAGCAAATCTTGAGACGTTCGATGAAATCATTGCTTGCACACCCCGCCTGCCTGGTCCAATCCTAGGCCCTGTGCCCTGTCGTTTCCATTGTCAACTCTTGTGCGCGAGTCACCACGCAGGCGCAGGCTTCAACTTGAACCTGATCCGATGTTATCTCGGGAACGGCGCCGGCCAACGTTACTGCTGAGCAATGAGAGAAGTGGTATTTGTACCTGTACTCGCGCTCTCTGTTTTCAGCGCTTTCTTAACCGAATCTTCAATGTCCTGGCGGTCCCTCAATCCAATGATTCGGTCGACGATTTTTCCATCTCGCCCCACAAAGAAGCTCTCCGGAAGCGCCGGGACTCCACCATAGGCATCACCGACCGCTTCCTTCCCCAGCAGAACCGGGTAGTTCATTCCCATCTCTTTTGCGAACCGGGAAATCTCATCCTTGCCGGAGTCGTCCATCGCGACGCCGACCACCTGCAGGCCCTGCTCACCGTACTGCTTCTGCAGTTCCACAAGCCAGGGTGTTTCGATCTTGCACGGACCGCACCAGGTCGCCCAGAAATTGACCAGAACAGCCTTACCTCGCAGGGAAGAAAGACTCATGCTCTTGCCATCGAGCGTTTCCAGCGTGAAATCGGGAGCGGGCTTCCCGTAACCGGCTGCCGCGACATGATCAGGCGCCGACTTCCGAGCCATGTGGAGACCGAAGTAGAGCATCGCCACCGCTACCAGGGCCACCACCACCAGCGCCAGCGGACTACGGCGGTGAGGCGCCGGCACGACCTGCGGAATCTCAGACACCGGCGGAGTGGCAGGAGGCTCGGGAGCATAGTGGCTCTCCAGCTTTGCAATCGGAGCCCCGCATACCTCGCATATCGGTGTGTCCGCAGAAACTTCTGCTCTCGGGGCGCCGCTATTCTCCAGCGAGGCGCCACACTTCGAACACCATTGCGTGTTATCCAGTGGCTGCTCGTTCGATTTTTCACCCATTAACATAAAACTGACCTCACAATGCAAATCGATTCAGAAATGACAGCCAGCTCGAAATTAGCGTGAACCGGCCGAGAACTAATAGGATGCCGAGCGCGATCATTAAGCCGCCGCTGAGAACTTCCAGGGCGTGCATGTGCGAACGGAAGCGGCTGTAGAACTTCAGGAAGCGCTCCATCAGAACCGACGTCAGCAGAAACGGCACGGCCAAACCTAGCGAATAGACAGCCAGCAGGAGGACCCCTTTGACCAGCGTGTCTTCCTGGCTGGCAAAGCCTAAGATCACACTGAGAATCGGACCGAGACACGGAGTCCAGCCGAACGCGAAAGCAAACCCGATCAGGAAAGCACCGTACGGCGTACTGCCGCCCTTTACGCTATGGAGCCGGGCGTCCGTGTAAAGCGCCTTGATTTTGAAAATCCCTGTGAGGTGCAGACCGAAAATGATGATCACGACACCTGCGATGATCGATAGCGTGTGCTTGTAGCGCGCCGCCACTTGCCCGATCTCAGTTGAGATCGCCCCCAGCGTGACGAATACGACGCTAAACCCCAGGATGAATCCGACCGAGTTCACCATCACCCGGCGCATTAGCTGTCCCTGAGCCGATTTCAACTCCTCCACCCCGGCCCCGGAAATCAAGGAAACATAGCCAGGAACCAGCGGCAGCACGCACGGCGATAAGAAAGAAATCAAGCCGGCAAGGAACGCGGCGATCGGCAGTGGGAGACTCGACATTCGTTATTTATTGTACCCGCTAGAGAGCTTCTCTCTAAATCAGACGCGGCAGGGGGAGATTAGTTGCAAAGACTGTACTAGCGGGCATCAGAGTAAATGTCATTGGAGAGTTTGCCCTTTCGTGTCGCCAACGTCTGATACTATTCGCAGCCGACGATTCGGGCGCATCTCACTGCGAGTGTTCCGGTGGGAGATCCCTCCCTCCGCCTGAAACCCGGCTGCGGTCGGGATGACGCCTGCCTGGGGACTTTTTTGTTAGTGCTCCCGACTAGCCCCTAACCCCCGGCTCCTTGAATCACCGTTTCTTTCCCTTATCCGTCGCCTCTGGCTGTGTTGCGGGGGCCAGCGCAGGGACCTGCTCCGGCGCTCCGGCGATTTTGTGCAGAACTTCGGTCGGCACAGTTGCCACAAGGACAGCCCGGTTGCTCTCTTGTTTCACTTGCAGGCTGTCAAAAAGAACTTTCAGCTCCGCCTCTGTTCCGGGTGAGCCGACCGACGCTTCTGCACTATGTAGCACGCTAAGGAAGACATTTGTCTTGTCAGCGATGGTGCGCGCATCATCCTCGTTTGCCGTCCAGGCCTCCGCTCGCAAGTGCAGCGCTCCAGCGTGAAAAGGCAAGTGCAGCGGGTTGAAACTCGCGGAAATCACGATGTCGGCAGAATGTGGAAGAAAGTTGGCCCACCCGCTGAATTGAGGAGACGAAGGCTCCACGTGGGCCACCAGCCACACCGGACTTGCCAGTTGCACGCGCTTGTAATAACGTCGCAGCAAGGCCGGACCTCCAAAGGGCGATGCCAGCCTCCGCGAACGATCCACCATTCCGCGAATGACGGCCGGGTCATCATGATTCGACGCCGCTACCGAATCCACGCCCAAAATCGCAATCCGAAACGACCTCCCATAAATAGGGATCGTATAAATGTCGACGGAGTTATAAGTTTCTGTAGCCTTCGCGATCCGCTTGAAATACGCGGTACACCGGTTCACGTCGAATCGGCCGTTGAACACTTCCGAAAATCGAGGCTCAGGCGCTATCCCACCCGTTCCGCCTCCGGGCCAGCGTTCCGGATAATGAATGGCGAACGCCACCGAGTCCAGATCGCGCTCGTAGTCGAATCCTGTTTCCTGAATGAACTGCTCGTACTCTGGTTCGTGGTTTATAGGGTTAAAGGGCTTGCCGTTGGTGCGCCGAACCCAGCTGTAATCCACGTATAGAAATCCGTCTGCACCGGGAAGAAGCCGGGCCGGCTCGGGGGGAGCATGCTTGCGCAATTGAACCGCAACCACTACCGCCCCGGCGATGATGACAACCGCGAGAACGACAGGGAAAGTGCGTCGGATTCGCATGAAGATTGGCTGGAAAGGAATGATAGCACCTTAACCCGCCCGTTCTGATTTCACCGAAATCACCCGTCCGGACCCGGACATGGGTTTCGGAATACGGACACCAGACGCCCGGCAATAATCCCTTCGTTTTCATATCTCTGCGTGATCACAATCAGTTAGGTCAGAGGGAAGTTGGAAGGCAGGGTGCACGTACATCCCAAGCCTTCTCCGAAGGAGTCGCACCGATGTCTTTCCTGGACCTCCGCATCGCGGTTCGCCATCTCCGGAAGTCTCCCGGTTTCACCATCACTGCCGTAGCAATGCTCGCTCTGGGGATCGGTGCCACGACTGCCGTTTTCTCGATCGTGGAGGCTGTTCTGCTCAGGCCCTTGCCCTTTCCGCACCCCGAGCGTCTGGTTTTTCTAGGGGATGTCCTTGAAGGAGCGAATGTCGGGGGCATCTCAGAATCGGGCGCCACCCCCCAGGACATCCGGAATTACACCCGCGACACCCACAGTTTCGAAAGTCTCGGCGGATATCAAAGAACCGGCTTTGAACTGTCGGGCTTTGGCGAACCGGCGCAAGTGAATGCTACCCGTATGACCGGTGGATTGTTTCCTGCTCTGCAGGTTGCGCCTATGATGGGCCGCTTTTTTACACAACAGGAAGATGACGCGGGCGAACCTGTTGCTGTCCTCAGTCATTCTCTGTGGCAGAACAGGCTGCACGGCAATCCACACATTTTGGGAACCAAGATCCAACTCGATCGCAAGCCCTATGTCGTGATCGGAGTCATGCCGCCGGCATTCGAATTTCCATTGAGACCCGGGCACTTGGATCAAAGCGAATTGTGGATTCCTATGAGCTTCGACAAGCAAGAGCTCGGGCAGGCCGCGAACGCAAACTGGGACTACGACATGGTTGGCCGTTTGAAACCAGGGATCACGCAAGCCCAGGCAGAGGAGGATGCCCAACGAGTCGCCAAGGAAACGATGCGCAATTATCCCTCGTTTATGACCAGTCTCCACATCCGAGCCTACATACGCACGCTTCATGAGGTCACGGTCCATGAAGCACGCCGCTTGATCCGAATTTTGTTTCTCTCCGTGGTAGTGGTGCTGTTGATCGCCTGCGCGAACCTCGCGGGATTGCTTCTGGTGCGCGCGATCCGCCGTCGACGCGAGTTCGCCATGCGGCTTGCCTTGGGGGCAAATACGTTGGCTCTGCTACGCCAGGCGGTGCTCGAGAGTTTGCTCCTGAGCATCAGCGGTGGATTCATGGGGCTGGTAGGAGCGGCCGCTGCCTTGCGTGTAGGCATATCCCTTTTGCCAGAGACGCTGCCCAGAATCAGCGAAATCGGTCTCGATTGGCCGGTCGTTCTCTTTGCTATTTCATTGTCGGTGCTCACCGGACTCGTGTGCGGGTTGGTTCCCGCTTTCGCCGCTTCGCGAACAACCGTCAACGAGACGCTGAAAGAAGGTGGGCGCTCCGCATCGGCAGGGCATGCATGGTTGCGGTCCTCGTTGGTGGTTGCCGAGATCGCGACCGCCCTCCTGCTGCTCGCGGTTGCGGGCCTACTACTCCGCAGCTTTGAAAAGATGCGTTCCGTTGATCTCGGATATCGTGCCGACCACATTCTCTCGGCGGCTTACTCGCTTCCAGAAAAGCAATATGCAACGCAGCCGGCGATCGATGAGTTCAATCATGAGTTGCTTCGCCGTGTGCAGCAACTTCCGGGAGCGAAGTTCGCCGGCTTTACGGACTTTCTTCCCGCCAATGGAAGAAACAGCAGTTCTGTGTTCGTAGTCGAAGGCTACGTGCCACCGCCGGGAGCAGATATGAACCTCGCCGTTTTCACCTTTGTGGACGGCGACTATCTGCAGGTTATGGGCGTTCCCCTGCTAACGGGACGCTTCTTTACGCAAGCCGACACGGCGGACTCACAGCTGGTAGCCATCGTTAACCACAAACTCGCCCAACATTACTGGCCCGGAGCCGATCCGTTGGGGAAACGGTTTCGCTTTGGACCACCGGAGTCTCCAGCACCGTGGTTGACCGTCGTCGGCGAAATCGCCGACATGAAGGTGAACTCGCCGGACGAACCTGACAGGGAGCAGTGGTACCAGCCCGTCGCGCAGGCCAAGGCATCGATCGGATCCCTGGCATCTCCGGAGGCTGTGTACGGAAATAGCGGTTACATCACCTTGCGAACGGCGGCGCAACCTGACTTGATGACCAACAGTCTCCGCGCGAGTGTCCGCTCGATTGATCCGCAGCTCGCCCTGACCCAAGTTCAAACGATGGAGCAGGCAATCAGCGACAGCGAAGCTCCCCGGCGATTCAATACCGGGATGATTAGCGCGTTTGCAGCTGTTGCTGTCCTGCTCGCCGCTCTTGGAATTTACAGCGTGATCGCGTTTTCGGCGGCATTGCGTGTGCAGGAGATGGCCATCCGCATGGCGTTGGGATCACAGCGTTCTGGGATACTGGGCTTGGTCTTTTTGTCAGCAGTCAAGTTGGCTGTCGCAGGTTGCGCTGTTGGACTTATAGCTACTGCGGCCGCATCGCGACTGTTGAACTCCCTGCTGTTTTCAGTCAGCCCCTTTGATCCACTCGTATTGTCGCTGGCAGCACTCTTCATTGTTGCGCTCGCGATCGTAGCCTCGTTGCTTCCCGCGGTTCGGGCTGCGTCGATCAATCCAATCGGCGCACTCAGGGCGGATTAGCAATCATAATTTCAGCAAGGAGAAACTCGAATGTTGAGTGGAGCGCTGGCGGGTGATTTCCGGTTTGCAATACGGATGATTCGGCGGGCGCCGATGTTTGCGGCGACGGTCGTTCTGACCGTCACGATTGCCATCGCGGCCAACGCCACCATCTTCACGGTGGTGAATGCGGTGATGATTCGCTCGCTACCATTCTTGCAGCCGGAACGGATCATGCAGGTCGCCGAAAAGAACGAAAAACTGGATCTGCCCACCTTCGGAGCTTCGGCGCTGAATTTTCTTTCCTGGCGCGAGCAGACGCAGACCTTTGAGCAACTTGCCGGCATGGCCTTCAACCCGGTGACGGTGAGCGGCAGCGGCGATCCGGAGCAACTGACCGCGAATCGCATCAGTCCGGTACTTACTGATGTGTTTGGGATCAAGCCAATCGCGGGTAGAGCGTTTCGGCCCGACGAAGAGAAACCGGGCACCGCTGGTGTGGCCATGATCGGCGAGGGACTGTGGAGGCGTCGCTTTGCGGCGGACCCGAATCTGGTTGGACGCACGGTCGTGCTGGACGGGGCACCGACTACGATCGTCGGCATCGCGCCGGCGTCTTTGAAATTAATCGGCGGCGGCGATGTGTATTTGCCTCTGACCATCGATCCCAGCAAGGAAATCCGCCTCAACCACATACTCATTGTCTTCGGCAAGCGCAAGCCGGGTGTAACGCCGGCACAAGCGCAGGCGGAGATGGATACCATTGCGGCGCGCGTGGGCAAGCAATATCCCGAAGTGAAGGATTGGGGTATTCATCTGCTGACTCTGCTCGACACTTTCGTGGCGTCGGATTTACAGACAGGACTGATCGTGTTGCAGGTCGCGGTCGCGCTGGTACTGCTGATTGCCTGCGCCAACATCGCGAACCTGCTGCTGGCGAGGGCAGCGTCGCGGCAAAAGGAAATGGCCGTGCGCACGGCGATGGGTGCAACGCGGATTCAACTCATTCGTCAGTTGCTGGTTGAAAGCGTCTTGTTGGCGCTGGTAGGCGGAGGTGCGGGTTTGCTCGGAGCAGTCGGAGCCGTACGCGCGTTGGTTCGATGGCTGCCGGATGGAACGTTGCCGATTCCCGACGTCGGTGTGGATGCCACTGTTCTTTGGTTCTGCTTCGGCCTGACGATTGCGACCGGAGTTCTCTTTGGATTGGCGCCGGCTTTCCGCATGGCGAAGATTCGTGCCAATGACACGCTGAAAGAAGCCGGACGCGGATCGACTGGTGGCATGCGCAGTTGGCTGCGCGACGGACTGGCGGCGGGCGAAGTGGCGTTGGCAGGGATTCTGCTGATCGGAGCGGGGTTGCTGATCCAGAGTCTGGCGAATCTTCAGCGTGTGCAACTGGGGTTTGACTCGCATCGGCTGATCACGTTCCAGCTTGGGCTGCCGGTCGCTAAGTATCCGCTGGCGGACAAAGGCCCGGACTTCTATCGCACGCTGGTGGAAGATTTGAAATCGATTCCGGGCGCACAGGGCGCCGCGATCTCGAGCGGCATTCCGTTTGGAGCGGGCAACTACGCGCGCCACCCGATGATTACTACCGAGGCTTCCAACCTGCCTCCGGGCACAGCGGTGCCTATCGATTGGCGGAGCATTAGTCCGGGATATTTCGAGACCATGCACATTCCATTACTGCGCGGGCGCACATTCACCGAAGCCGATGTGCGGACCGCGCCGCTCGTGATGGTTGTCAGCCAATCCACGGCGAGGAGGTTCTGGGGCGATGCGGACCCGATCGGAAGGACGCTGCGCCCCAGCGCGAAACCGGAAATCGCCTACACAATCGTCGGCGAGGTTGGAGATGTGCACGATCAAGCGCTGAACCAACAGGTCCCTCAACTTTATTATGCGATCTCGCAGCGGGGCTCGTGGCCGCTGATGGATGTGGTGGTGCGCGCCTCCGGCTCAGCGGAAGCTCTATTGCCGACGATTCGCCAGAGGATCGCGCAACTGGATGCAGGGCTCGCCTTGGCGAACGTGAAAACGGAAGACGAATGGGTCTCGATCAGCGCGGCCCAGCCGAGGCTGAGTACGACTCTTCTGACCGTGTTCGCAGGCGTGGCCCTACTGATCGCGACAATTGGAATCTATGGTGTGCTCGCGTACTCGGTAAATCAGCGGACGCGCGAGATCGGACTGCGAATGGCACTGGGGGCAACCCCGGGAAGCGTACTGAAAATGATTGTCCGCGGGGGAATGAAGCTGGTTCTGGTGGGAGTCGCCGTAGGCCTGGCCGGCGGATTGGCACTCGGGCGCGCCGTATCGAGCCTGGTGTTTGGGGTCACGGTAAGGGATCCGGCGACCTTCGCGGTAGTCGCTGTGACTCTAACTAGCGTGGCGCTGGCGGCATGCGCGATTCCGGCGAGACGCGCAGCGCGGGTCGACCCAATGGTTGCTCTCCGGGACGAGTGAACCGCCGGCGTTGCTGCAGCCCTTGGTGTCGGTATGGGTATTGCCGTTTGCGTCATTTCCTTTGGTCATTGGGAGAAGGATTCTTCACAAAGAGTCTTTCCGCCAGATCCAAAGCGCCCCAAAATATCACGAAGTCCGCGATCCCAACTGGTATCACATAAGAACGTGCGGGTACGTTTCTTTGCGGCAATCGAACCATTAAAACCAGTGGGACATGGAGTGCCAAAATAATGACAATGATCGCCCAGAACCAGAAGTGTTTTCTCGAATCCCAGTGGAGTTTGATGGCGAATATTGCCATTGCTAAACAGTGAAAACTTTCAGCCCCATCTCTGCCTCATCCAGCAAGAGAAAGAGCAGAAACAGGGGGCCTAATATGACACCAATGATGAGGCCTGTGTAGTCCACAGGCTCTTGTGTTTGGGAGGTTCGTAGTCAAACATACTTAATATCCCGACGATTAATCTTGACTTCGCCCCCATTTAAGGTTTCATCCGCGAGGACGAGATCTAGATGAGGATACAGACCTTGAAAACCTATAGCTTGCACCTGAATTTCCCCATATGGTACTTTATATAATTGTCCCGGACATCTGGAAGGGATCCGTGGGATAAGTTTGCGCGGAGGCGCGCCTTTCCCCAGTTGCTGGCGTAGCTCAGTCGGTAGAGCATCTGATTTGTAATCAGAGGGTCGGGGGTTCGAATCCCTTCGCCAGCTCCAGTAACGAGCTCGGCAGCGAGCATAGCAGAGCAACATTTGTCCGGCAGGCGGCGGACTCGGCAGTAGCGGCGCAACAGGTTTTTCCAAAAAACGCACTCCATTCGGAACTTTTCCGGCGAGTTGTAATCTTCGCGGTGTCTTGGGCGCGACCTTGGTTTCCCTGATTTGCGAGTTGTGAGAAAGAAAGTGTGATTGTGCTGCGTTTTGTGCGCAGGTTTTTCGAAGAATGCCTGCGGAAAGACACAGTCGGCCGGACGGAGCGCAATGGCCGCATCGCCCGAAAGTTTTTGCACAGGTGGGTGAGTGGTTAAAGCCAACAGACTGTAAATCTGTCCCTCCTAGCGAGGTACGAAGGTTCGAATCCTTC